>ENA-OQBL01000098-OQBL01000098.1-human-gut-metagenome-genome-assembly--contig:-NODE-98-length-50527-cov-5.708988_pt1 | contig 50527 bp, 40 predicted proteins | sample MGYA00242747_ERZ504553 | MGnify/ENA primary metagenome ERZ504553 (study PRJEB26092, sample SAMD00036240) | human gut metagenome | host: Homo sapiens | study: EMG produced TPA metagenomics assembly of...
GTTTTCTTTGTCTTTGGATTCGCAACACTAAGGTAAGTGAAAACGCTGACATGGCAAAAACCTGGGCAACAAAATGTTGCTCAGGAACTTATAAAAATAATTATCAATTATGTTGCGGAATTAAGGAGATAGTATCGCCATCTCCTTTATTTTCTTCTATTCTATCGTAAAACTCTTTAAGGATATTACCAGCATCATTTGTATTTCCTTTAAAATAACCCTTTACACTACCTGAGTTCTCAACATAGAAATTATATGTTATAGGCTCTTTTTTTCACTATTTCTATCTCTTTAGTGTTATCTTCATTTTTTGACTCACCATTGCGCGGATTTCCACAACTAGAGCATATCATTAAGTATAAGCAACTTAGGCTAGCAATACAACTGCGCATCACAACTATTTTTTTCTTTTTCATATTAGTGATTTAAATCTTTTACATTTTTTACAATTTCAATAAACGCATTTGGAATGCATGCTGTAGCCATAGTTAGCAAACCATCAATAACAATTCCAACTCGCTGTTGCCCTTGATAACGAGCCACGATGCCTGTTAGCCCCCCCCTTGAATTTCCCTTCAATATACGAACTGCTTGACCCTTTTGGAATTTTTGCACCTCATCAATAGATACAATGATGTCATCCGCATCTGCTTTACAGATAATGCGAAGACTCTCTATCTGATTGTTGGAGACAATCAGTGGCTCTTTCTCGACTTTTTTTAGCTGATATGGAAGTACCGATAGTAAAAACGGAGATAAGGAAGGTTTACGTTGTCGTAAACAAAAGACTTGATTTCTTCTTCTGTGCCATAAGCAAAGAAAAAGTATTGGGAAGACGTGACTCTTCTACTGTTTTACGTTTGCCATCTACAAGTCTGACGATAGAAAGCAGTTCCACCTTTACTTTAATATAGTCGTATGCTTTCTTTTCTCTTCCGTAAGTAGTACGTAGAGCGTACCAATGAGAATCCTCTGTTTTAGATGCAGAAGAGTGGTCGTTACCAGTTCCCGAAAGAGCGTTTTTGGTGGTCCCCCTGTGTTTGAGTTCTCTACCAAAACTGTTTTTTTGAACTTCGGGGAGAGCATCGGGGGTAAGCCCGGTGCTGGAAGGAACCAAACCGCCTCTTTGGGTGTTTGCACTTTTAATTGCAAGGTCATCAATATTCATATCGGTACTAACTTTATTCTAGACAAAACTCAGTTAATAGCACATAAAAAAGCGTGGAATTGTCTTGTTGTCCGTTCCACGTACCAAGGCTCTTGCATTGCCTAATCCAGATGAACAGACAACGTCAGAGCCCACGCCGATATGAATATAGTCTTACCGTTAAAAGACCTATATAAACAAAAATTATGCCCGAAAAGGTACAATTCGTGCTTATAAGGTCTCCACGGGGTTGATATAATCACACCCGGGACATCTACCGTTGCTAAGTTCAAGACTGGATTTTGAATTTGCAAGATTCGGTACGTCTTAAACAGAGCGTTAGTAAACGCCTTAAATATGTAACGGACTATTATTATCCCACCCATGACCCGCTTCATGCAATTTGCTCTTGGCTCGGCGTAGGCGTTTCATTTGTGGTCTTAGAAGAATACATCTTCAATGGCGACATCTGAAACTTTCATAGTCCTAATGCAAATATCGAAAGAATATTCCAAAATACATAAAGAAAGGGAAAGAAAATGGCGATAGTAGCCAAATTTCAAGCATTTTTTAAGATTTAAAACTTCTAAATTTCAAATAAAGGTTCAAAAGGGATAAAAAGGAAAAAGAAAAACGAGGGCACTGAAAAAGGTATCCTCTTAAGATTTAATCCCAATCTTTAAAAAGACGAAAGCAGATTGTATTAGCCTTTATATCGGTTTTGCAATCTGCTTTTATATATCTTGATAGGAGTTTATATTCGGCCTTGTATAGTCAGTAAGGCCATCATATTATACGTGGGTAATTTTTATAAGTGTTTTTAGCTTAGTTTCAATATTCTCTTGATATTTGCGGCAAAGATGGTCATAGCACCTTGCATCTGCATACCATCCAGCCCATACGACAGTGCCTTATCATAACCGTATACCTGCTTTAATTCTGCATTCTTTGCCTCAATCTTGTATCTTTGACGAGCTATATCTTTAAATTCTTGTGATTTCTGGAATCCAAGCTGCCTTTTCTGTTCTTCATTCCTGATAGGTATACTATAGGTCTTGCTTTTAGCCCCCTCCTTGTAGCATCCTTCTCTTCGTGAACAAGTCTTGCATTTCTCTATATCAAAGAAATAAGTCATGGATTGATTCCATTTCCCATCCTTTTTCCCCTGCCTTGCTTTTCTGATTGCCATATGACCGGCAGGACAAACAAACATGCCTGCATCCTTGTTATAATCAAACTTGTCTTCATCTTTCCTGAGTCCATGACTTATGGCCGGATGTAATTTTGATACCAAAGTAAATCCCTTCTCTTCATCTTCTGCCAGTCTAAGGTTTTCCGATCCGGAGTATGCGGTATCACCAATGACAGTGTTCACTTCCATTCCGTTTTTTCTGCTTTGCTCCACAAGCTCTTTCAACTGAGGCCCATCGCCCTTTTCGCCAGAAGTAACAGTAGCGGCTGTTATGATACGCTCATCACTCATTGCAATGTGAGTCTTATATCCGAAAAAAGAACTGTCTTCTGTTTTATGACCAATGCGGGCATCTGCATCCTTTGAGGTCGTATAGTGATCCTCTATATCTGAAAGCGTTTCCTTGAGCATGTTAAGTCGCTGCTTTACTGCAGGCACTTCTGAAAGACTGGCATCTGAAGTGATAAGTTTCAGAAGGTCTTTGGTATAATCCAACTCATGCGCAAGATCATCCTCTTTATTTTTAGACGGCAGGGTTTGCTTGATATTATCATCCATGGCATAAAGTACCTTACGGAGTTGCTTTGAACGGAGTCGCAGAATCTCTATCGGGGAGTACGGGTTAGACCTGGCTTCTGTATGAGTAGCATCTACAATAATAGTCCTTGATTTTATGATGCCTTTCTCTATCGCTATTTCTACGCTCTTCTGGATTAGCAGGTTCATAAGATCCATGTCTTCCAGCCGTAACTTGCGGAACTTACAAAGACTGCTGGCATTAATAACGTCTTCCTCTGGAGCCATGCCAAGGAAATACTTAAAGGACATATCATAACGGGAACGCTCTACGACATCTACGTCAGAAATATCGTATATGGTCTTCAGCAGAAGATACTTGAACATGCGAATAGGGGATTCTGCTGTTCGACCATTATCCTTGCAATACTTATTGGCAAGTTCCTGATAGACAAAAGTGAAATCTACAAGATCATTAATGCGGCGAAGAAGATTGTCTTGGGGGACAACTATATCGTAGAGTGAACTATATTCACTGAGCGGAAGTTCTTGTTGTGGTGATAGCATGGACCTTAAATATTATGGCATTAAGGTACAAAAAATCTGCACATAGCCAAATAATATACAGGCTATGTGCAGATTTAATTCTTTAAAAAGCTGCAAGGAAATTTTTTCAGTGCCCTCAGAAAAACTCTTCTCCCTTTATTGACATTGAAGTGATTTAAACTTATGTATATCAATTAAAATGTTGTCAAACAGCGTACAAATAGAATTATTCATTATATTATGGGTGACCAAACTCATTCATAATAAACAACCTATGTACGCATATTGAACAAAGATACGATAAAAAACGAAATACTTCCTCATCTTTCTGTGGCAAAACGCGGTTTTCAATCAAGAAGCAGTCTGATTGAAGTTATCAATGCCATTCTCTATAAATTAAAGACTGGATGTCAATGGGCATATCTTCCCGTGAAAGAGCTGTTCAACGGCAAGGTCCTGAAATACAGTGCTGTATTTCACCATTACAACAAGTGGAGCAAGAAATGCGAATGGAGGTCGCTTTAGCTGCAACTTTTGGACAAGCACCATTCGGAACTTGACATGTCAAGTGTGGACCTTGACGGAGGCCACACTCCGGCCATACGCGGCGGGGAAGAAGTCGGCTATCAGGGAAGAAAAAAAACGCAAGACGACCAATGCCCTTTATCTTACAGACAGGAAAGGGCTTCCTCTCGCCATGTCCGCTCCGAAAAGCGGGGAACATCATGACACGCACAATATTGTTGCTACAATGCAAGACATGATGGCAGACATGGCAAAAGCCAATATCAGGACGGACGGGCTTTTTCTGAATGCGGATGCCGGATTTGATTGTGTACCCCTCCGCTCAGTGCTCAAAACTTATGGAATTGTGGCAAACATCTGTATCAACAAAAGAAATGGAACGGGAAATGACAGTATAGTCCTTGATGAGTTGTTGTATAGGGAACGATACTACATAGAACGGACAAACGTATGGATCGACAGTTACAGAACTATTTTGAATCGATTTGATACAACTCTCAGAAACTGGGAATCATGGAACTATATCGCTTTTTCCGTTATGCTATTGAGAAAATGTGTAAGAAAAAGAAAAGTTTAAATCACTTCATTGTCTAAAAAATCCCATTAGTCAAGTTCATCGCTTCTATCTTCTTGTCCAATCCCACTTTGGCATAGACCTCAGTCGATCCCACACTTCCATGCCCTAATACTGTTTTCACCGATGATATATCCGCACCAGCTGTAATTGTCAGCTTGGCTGCCGTGTAACGGATGATATAAGAAAACCTCTGGGGAGTTGAAGGAAGACCATTCCTTTGCGTTAATTGAATATTGCAATAATCTTTATCAGGAAGCTGGATTACCGCTAAATCTTTTGCGATAATTTACATAATTGCACAACTGTATTGGAGAGTGCAAACAACTCCCTAATAATGATTTAACACTGAAAAAGCCTATAGCTATTTTGATTTACTCACCTGAAAACCTTATATTTGCATTGTAGAAACGTCCTTTGAATGTATGCAAGATGAAACAAGCCGCTGAATTTCGCTCGTTTCTAAATAGTTACCTGTCAAGTGAAAGCAATATGATAACTATTTAATTTTCAGTTAGATAACAAAACTATTGTGTTTTGCTGTGTGCGGGCTGACGCGGACACTGCAGCCGGTCTTCTCGCCGATACGTTTCAGACTGTCCTCCATACTCCCTATTTCCCCCACGGGGAACACCCTGTCCGGAGAAACCTTGAATTCGTTCACCCCCCTGTATTTCTCGATCAGCTCGACGGCTATCGGGAGCAGCTTGACAACATAGGGTGCCTTGGTCTTCACACGGTTTCCAACCAGCCAGGTGTTCCCGTCCGAATCCGTGTGGACATTCCGGTAAGAAAGTTCCTTCAGGTCGGCATGGGCCAGGCCGCTGAAGCACATGAAAACAAACATGTCCCGGATGGCCTGCTGCCGCCTGTAGCTCAGCTTGACGCTGATAACGCGTTGCAGGTCCTCCTCCGAGAGGAAAGGACGTTTCTTGTATTCCGGCTTGCACACGAACTTCTTGAACGGGTGCTTGTGGATCCATCCCTCGTCCATTGCCAGATACATCAGCCATTTCAGTGTGTTGACGCGCTCGAAGGCCGTTGACTTGGCCAGCCCGCGCACGGAAAGCATCCAGTTGTAATAGTTCTTGATGAAATCCATGTCCAGCGACATCAGGGGGATATCCTCCGTACCCAACTTGTCCTTCAGATAACAGGACAGACACTTGTACTCGTCCACCAACCCTCGGTAGGTGCTTTGGGCTTTCGTCTTGCCGATCTGCCGTTTGTAATCCCGGATCTGGATATTGAAGATCTCCATCAACGAATGGATCTCCTCGCCAAAGCCGTTATAGCGGTCATAGACCTTCTTGGCTGTCAGGTACGAATCGTGGTCCGAGAGATATTGATAGTGCTTGCCGATCTGTGCCTTGATGTTCTCCAGCTCCCGGTTCAGCCGTCTTGCCTCCTCGGATTTGTCTTTGGCACAGTTGCCTTTGGCATCCCAAAGGACAAGGGGAACATCACGCTTGCAGCTGAAACTCGCCGTCGTTCCGTTGACGGTAATACGCCCCATGACAGGGACACGGCCATTTTTTATGGCCTGGTTCTTGGTGTAGAACAGAACTCGAAAGGTACTCCTCATAACTCGATTATTTTTGTTACAAAATTACTATTTATCGAGTTGTTTTAAGCTATGAAGAATAATGCAAACAATTGAAAAATAACCGCTTATATTGTCTGTTTTATAGACTTGGACAAGGTAACGATTAGGTAACGTAACTCATGCTCAAATGTGCTTTTTGTAGCGTCGTTTTTCAAATGGAAGTGAAATACAATCCCATTAATTCGCTGAATTTAAGCGGTGTGTCGCCATTATGCAACTCTTTCTAAAAATCTCCGACTTTTTTTTAAAAATGTCCTTGTCTTTTAGGACGTGATTTCCACATACGTATGCATAAGCCTGTACGTACAAATGCATAGGGCTATGTATAGCTCCTGCTACGTATGTGAAAAAGTGTGCTCTCTGGTACGGATTGACAGGACGAAACGTTGAGTGTACTATACTCTTGATTTTTTATAGATTATATATAAGTTATTTATTATTAGCTGTTTAACTGTTTTGTTTGTACGATAGAGCTAATGTTTTGTACAATAGTGTCAGTATCTTGTATGGTATTTCTAATACTTTGGATAATACATTCCATGCCTTTTTAATGGATAGGGTACTTTTGTCGGTATCAAGTATAACCTATAAAATTAAGAATATGAAAAAGACTTTATTATGCCTGATGATGGCATGGGGAAGCTTGGCTTTCGCCGAAAACTACACAGTTGATTCTCCGGATTCTCGTATTACAGTGAATGTGGAAACAGGAACGAATACCACTTATTCCGTAACTTTTAATGGTAAAATGATGCTGAATCCTTCTCCCATTTCCATGACATTCGACAATGGAACCGTTATCGGAAGAAATATGGAAGTGAAGAATGTGGAACGTTCCACACAAAATCAAGTATTGAAACCGGTAGTGCGCCAGAAAAGCAAGCAAATCATTGATCATTATAATGAAATGGTACTGGATGCAGAGAATTACAAACTGTATTTTCGGGTATATAATGATGGATTGGCCTATCGTTTTCATACAGATTTTCCCGACTCATTGAAAGTACTGAATGAAGAAGTGATTTATTGTTTTCCGGAAGATTATAATACGTTGTTTCCCGAAGAGCGCAGTATGCTTTCTGCACAGCAGCCGTTATTCAAACCGATGAAACTCTCGGAAATAGGTACAGATCGTTTTTGCAGTACTCCTATATTAATAAAGGTAGATGAGAATGCCCGTATTTTTATCAGCGAATCTGATTTGGAAAGCTATCCGGGTATGTTTCTGCGCAAGCAAGGTAAAAACGAGCTGGCAGGCAAGTTTGCCGCTGTTTCACTGGAAGATTATAAGACAGACGACCGTCAGATATTTCCAACCAAGCGTGCTGATTACATTGCTCGTGTAAATGGCACACGCAATTATCCTTGGCGTGCAATGATTGTTGCCGAGAATGATGCCAATCTGATAACAAACCAATTGATCTATAAATTAGCTCCGGAAGCAGAAGGAGATTATTCATGGGTACGTCCCGGAAAGATTGCATGGGACTGGTACAACGCATTGATTCTGACGGGCGTTGACTTTAAATGCGGTATCAATAACGATACTTATAAATATTACATTGATTTTGCCTCTAAATATGGAATAGAATATGTGGTGATTGACGACGGATGGTCGGAAGCATGGGATGTGACTAAAACAATTCCTGAAATCAATATGGAAGAGTTGGTGGCATACGGCAAGAAGAAGAATGTGGATTTGATTTTATGGGTATCTTGGGCACCGTTTCGCGAAAAGATAGACGAGGCTTTTGATAAGTTCAGTCAATGGGGAATTAAAGGTATCAAGATGGACTTTATGAACCGTGACGATCAGGAAATGGTGGACTTTTATTATGAAGTGGCTAGGAAAGCTGCCGCACGCAAGATGCTGGTGGACTTTCATGGGGCTTACAAACCGACAGGATGGTTGCGTACGTTTCCCAACGTACTGACTTCGGAAGGTGTAGCCGGATTGGAAAACCATAAATGGGGGAGCTTCGTGACACCGAAGCATAATGTTACTTTGCCGTTTACCCGTATGGTGGCAGGTCCTATGGATTACACTCCGGGGGCTATGATTAATTTCCATGAAAAAGACCATAAGATTTGGTTCAACCTGCCTGCTTCTGTAGGTACTCGTTGTCACCAGTTGGGTATGTACGTGGTGTATGAAAGTCCGTTGCAGATGCTTGCCGACTCTCCTTCCAACTATTACCGCGAACCGGTTTGTATGGAATTCTTGTCTCAAGTGCCGGTGGTATGGGATGAAACACGCGTGCTGAAAGCCTCTGTAGGTGAGTATGTAGTAGTGGCTCGTCGTCACGGAGATACTTGGTATATTGGTGGTATGGTCGGTGAAAAAGGACAGAAGTTCGAAATAGACCTTGATTTTATAAAAGGAAACAAAACACTGACTTACTGGGAAGATGGTGTCAATGTGGATATGAATGCCAATGACTTTGCCCGTCGTGTACAAAAGGTAAAACAAGGGGATAAAATTACGATAACAATGTATGATGGCGGTGGTTATGCTGCAATCATTAAATAATAGTTTTGTTAAACTTAATGTTTCTAATCTAAAATGAACACTTTAAATTCTAATTTAAAAAGTAAGCATATCCTATTGGCGGGAATGCTTAGCTTGGGGGCTATGACAGTTTTTGCTGTTCCATCCTTGAGTGGTGAGATAACGGCTTCGTATTCTGTTTCTCAGCAGAGTCAGACAGTGAAAGGAGTGGTAGTTGACAAAAGTACCGGAGAACCGATTATTGGAGCCAATGTTGTTGTCAAAGGAACTACAAATGGAGTAATTACAGATTTTGACGGTAACTATACACTAGATGCTCCTGTTGGTTCTATCTTGGTTATTTCTTACATCGGTTATCAGTCCATTGAAGTGAAAGCGGTTGCCGGTGTTCAGCAAATCCGATTGGGTGAAGACACACAAGCATTGGAAGAAGTAGTCGTAGTAGGATACGGTGTACAGAAGAAAGCAACTGTTACCGGATCTGTATCTACTGTAAAAGGTAGCGATTTGAAGACTACCGGTACTGCCAACATCACCAATACCTTTGCTGGTAAGCTGCCGGGTGTGGTTGCTACCAACCGTTCGGGTGAGCCGGGTAATGACTACTCTGATATTCTGATTCGTGGTAAGGGCTCTTTGAATGACAACTCTCCTTTGATTGTTATTGATGGAGTGGCTAACCGCGGTGGTTTGGAACGACTCAACCCGAGTGATATAGAATCTGTTAATGTTTTGAAAGACGCTTCTGCCGCTATCTATGGTGCGCAGGCTGCAAACGGTGTAATCTTGGTGACTACTAAACGGGGTACATCAGACAAACCGACTATTACTTACAACGGTTCATTCACCTTGTCGGGTAACACACGTACACCTGATCTGATGAATGCATATCAGTGTATGACATGGACAGACGAAATTCGTAAAGGAAACGGTCAGTCTCCGCTGTATGAAAATATAAAAGGAGGATATTTGGATGGTACTATCAACCGTAATCAGTATGGCGATACCGACTGGATGGACGTGGTGTTTCGTAGCGTGGCTCCTCAGACCCGTCATTCACTAAGTGTCAGCGGAGGTTCGGAAAAAGTGAAATTCTACGTTTCAGGTGACTATTCTTATCAAGAACCTAACTATAGAAACACAAGTTTGGATTTTCAAACCGGACAGGTACGTTCTAACATCGATGCGCAAATTAGCGATAACTTGAAAATTGGTGTGGATTTGGCTGCCCGTCGGGAAAAACGCAATAATTCAGTTATTTCCACTGATGATATTTTTTGGGAAGCGTTTATGGCTTATCCTTGGTTGTATGACTACTATCCCAATGGACTGCCGGGCCCGGGTTTGGCAAATGGAAACAACTTAGCTATTTTGGTGGCAGGTAAAGAAACCGGTTACAACCGGGTCAACGATACGTTTGTGGATTCCAAGTTCTCTTTTGACTTGAAATTGCCTTGGATAACCGAAGGGCTTTCTTTGTCAGGTTATGCTGCATTCGACTATCACGCACGTGAGCAAAAGCAGTTGTGGGATGTATGGGACACTTACGATTATAACGCTGCTACTGGTGAGTACATAAAGAAGACCACCAATATGAACGGTAACAACATCAGTTTACGTCAGGATCATGATGACAATGTGACCAAGACTTTCCACTTGAAATTGGATTACCAACGTACCTTTGGTGACCACCGTGTAGGTGCTTTCGTGGCCTATGAACAGAGTAAGTACGAAGGCGAGAACTTCTACGGCTGGCGTGGATACTATTTGAGTAATCGTCCTGATTATTTGGACTTTGGTGCTGATAAGGAAAAGACAAACGGTGGCAGGGGTTATGTGACTGTTCGCCAGAATTATTTCGGACGTTTGAATTATGCTTACAAGGACCGCTATATGTTCGAATTTACCTTGCGTCATGATGGTTCTATGAATTTTGCTTCTAATAAGCGTTGGGGTACTTTCCCGGGATTGTCTGTAGGTTGGCGTATGAGTGAGGAAGATTTCATCAAGAATAATTTCTCATTTATCAATGATCTGAAATTGCGTGCTTCTTGGGGTAAGTTGGGAAATGACCGTGTGGATGCTTTTCAGTATATCAGTACATATAATATGCAGAACGGTGCTATCTTGGGTGAAATTCCCAATATAAATAAAGGGTTTGTACCAGGACGTGTTGGCAACCCCGATATTACTTGGGAAAAGGTGGATTCTAAGAATATTGCAGTGGATGGTAATTTCTGGAATGCTCTGTTGGGCTTCACAGTAGAGTATTTCTATCAGAACCGTACAGACATCTTGACTCCGAAGCAAGCTTCCATTCCTTACTATACCGGTTTGACATTGCCTGACCAGAATATTGGTGAAGTAAGTAATCAGGGTGTCGAATTGATGTTGAGCCACAAAAATCGTATTAATGATATCAATTACTTTGTTTCTGGTAACTTTACGTTTACTAAGAACAAAATTAAATTCTTTGACGAAGCAGCTAATACTCCCGAATGGCAGAGAAGAACCGGACATTCTATCGATTCATGGTTGATGTACAAAACAGACGGTATCTATCAGTCATGGGATGAGATCAATAGCACTCCGCACATGGCTAATGCTCAACCAGGTGATATCAAGTACCTGGATATTGATGATAACGGGGTGATTAATGACAATGACCGTATTCGTAGTAAATATGGCAATGTCCCACAGATTGTATACGGTTTGAATATGGGAATTGAATGGAAAGGACTGGAATTCAGTATGCTATGGACAGGTCAAGCTAGGGCTGAACAGATGATTGTCCCTTATTCTTATAATTTGGACAAAGAATTCTATAATAATCGTTGGATTTCAGCCGAGGAAACTCCTAACTCAAAATATCCGAGAGCGTTTGATAAGGATGATTATGAAAATACCAGATGGAGTGATTTCTGGTTGTATGATGCTTCATTTATCCGTTTGAAAAATGTGGAACTGGCTTATACATTTCCTAAATCTTTTGTAGAGAAATTGAAAATTCAGAACTTGCGTCTGGTATTGACTGGAACGAACCTGTTGACTTTTGATAAAGTGAAAGTGCAAGATCCGGAATCAGATGCGACTTCTACAGGACAGAAATATCCTCAAGCTCGTACTTATACATTTGGAGTTAATGTTAGTTTCTAAATTAGTAACCTTTAAGTTTAAGAATAAATATGAAAACAGCCATATTGAAAAGTACATGCATCGCCCTGTTGATGGGAAATATGTTTTCTTGTGATGTACTGGACGTAGAACCATTGGATTCATATACGGAAGACGGTATCTTTACAGATGCTAATCTTACTGAATCTTATGTGACCATGAATTATACAAAACCACGTAACGGATGGAGTCGTAGTTCATTGAGATTTGTATGTGATGAATCCATGGAGAACTTTAATTGGGCCAGTGCGTGGAGTATTAATACAGGAGGTCTGGCTCCCGATCAATTGGGAGGTCTGGATATTTGGTCGGATTATTATGCCAACATAAAGAATTGCAACATATTCTTTAGTAATATGGATAAGGTGGAAACGATAGATGAACCGAGAAGAAGTTGGTTGATAGGTGAGGCTACTTTTTTCAGAGCTTATTATTATATGGAATTGGTGAACAATTATGGAGGAGTACCCTTGATTACTCGCTTGTTTGAGTTGGATGATCCCGAAATGATGATTAAGCGTAACACTTATGAGGATTGTGTGGACTTTATTGTTTCCGAATTTCAGAAAGCATCCGAGCTTTTGCCGGAAAAATTTGCAGGTGAAAATTTTGGACGGGTAACGAAAGGAGCAGCTTTGGCTATGAAATCACGTATGTTGCTTTATGCTGCCAGTCCATTATGGAATCCGGCTAATGATAAAAGCAAATGGGAAGCTGCTGCTAAAGCAGCAGAAGAAGTGATGAAATTAGGATACTCTTTGGATACTGATTATAAAGGACTTTTCCTAAATCCGATGAGTTCTGAGATTATATTCCAACGTTTGTATAATACGGAATTCGGCCATTGGTATGATTGGTATAACAGTACGAACGGTTGGGGTGGATACTCTTGTACTGCTGTGTTGCAGGAAATGGTAGATAGTTATGAGATGGAAGACGGTACTATGCCTGATCCGGCTTTATATACTTCTGCTACAACAGATCCTTGGGCGGGGCGTGATCCTCGTTTATATGCTTCTGTAGTATGTGACGGACAGTTGTTTAGAGGAACAGAAGTGGAATTTTGGGTAAATAATGATGGAAAAACAGGTGGAATAGATAGTGAGTTTGGTAAGGATGCATGGAACTATTCTAAAACACATTATATTATCCGGAAATTTATGGATGAAAATCTGACAAAAAGCTGGTCGGACAAAGGAAAGCAACCGTGGGTTTATTGCCGTTTGGCAGAAATCTATCTGAATTATGCAGAAGCCATGTATCATTGTGGCAAGGAAGATGTAGCACGTGAATATGTAAATTATATCCGTAAAAGAGCACGTGGAGGCAGAGAGGATATTTTGCCTGATGTTACTGAAAGCGGAGAAGCTCTTTTAGCTAAAATCCAACACGAACGTAAGGTAGAACTGGCTTTCGAGGAACATCGTTTTTTATGATGTACGCCGTTGGAAAATTGCGGAAAAGGTGGATAAGGGTGCTTTTCATGGTATAAATATAACTAAGCAGACAGATGGTACAAAGAAATATGAATTATTTAAAATTCAAGACCGCGATTTTGTGGCGCCTGCCAACTATCTGCTTCCTATTCCACGTTATGAAATTCAAAAAAATGATTTATTGGAACAAAATCCGGGTTATGATAAATAGGTAGAAGTATGATTATATGATGAATTCCGGGGACGTATGGTGATGTTCCCGGAATTTTACCTTATTTTGTGAGTCTCAGAAATAATATGAATTATGCATAAAATGAAAGTGATCTTTTTAGTGGGCTATATGCTGCTGACTGTATTTTCTTCTTTCGCTTTGGCCACTGGATCATCTCGTTGGCGAATGTTGGCGGATGGAAGCATTGAATGGGTGCCCGCCAAACAAATCCCACACAGTGACCATATTGAAATGAGTGGAAAACAAGTATCTGTTGTGCTGCGCTATGGGGTGAATGCGGATGGAGCGTTTGTTGTGAATAAAAGTATGGTATGGCCTTTGTTGCGTACCATTCCGAATAATACTCATGCCAGTTTGATGAGGAGATTCGATTGGAATCCATTGGATATGGTTACGGTCAATGGTAGAACTATTACCGATGAAAAAGTGGACAATATCCGCTTGAAGGGTATGTTGACTGTTGAAAGTTCTTATAACGGCGGATGGTATGGGCAGTGTAAAGTGATACGGGAATATTTGCCTTCAACGGACTTGCCTGCATTAATTGAAAATTATCTTTTGATTAATACAGACAAGAATCCCATGTTCGTAGAAATTCCGGTAATAAACAATAGATTGTACACCGATCCGCGGAAAGGAGTGGATGGTTCTTATCTTATTGAAATGAAAATAGATAGAAATGGGTATTTTTCTATACAACCGGGGGATACGCTCTCTTTTAGTGCTTATATTACCGGATATAAAAAAAGGACAACCCGCATTGGTCATTAACGGACAGCAGGAGAAGCTGAAACGAATAGAGGCAGTGACTTCATGGATGGATAATCTGGTACTTGAAACCCCTGATCCGATTATTGACCGTATGTTCGCTTTTTCTAAAATCCGGGCTTGTGAAAGTATCTATGAAACTCAGGGAGGACCTATGCACGGACCTGGCGGAGAATCGTACTATGCAGCTATTTGGGCTAATGACCAGGCTGAATATATTAATCCTTATTTCCCATTTACTGGCTATGATTATGGAAATGCATCGGCATTGAACTCATTCAAGCATTTTGCCCGTTTTATGAATAATGAATGGAAACCTATTCCCAGTTCTATTGTGGCTGAAGGGCTGGATATCTGGAATGGAGTAGGTGACAGAGGGGATGCGGCTATGATCGCTTATGGAGCGTCCCGTTATCTGCTGGCCCGTGCAAGCCGTGAGGAAGCAGAACAATTGTGGCCGCTTGTCACTTGGTGTCTGGAATATTGTAATCATAAACTGAACAAAGAGGGAGTGGTGGCTTCGGATACAGACGAATTGGAAAATCGTTTTCCTTCGGGAGATGCTAATTTGTGCACTTCTTCTCTTTATTATGACGCTTTGATTTCTGCTTCCTGTCTGGCACGGGAACTGGGTAAAGGAAATGCGGGCGTTTATCGTAAGCAGGCTGCCATATTGCGTAAGAATATTGAAAAATATTTCGGTGCTTCTGTGGAAGGTTTTGATACATATGCTTATTATAAAGGGAATGACATTTTGCGTTCGTGGATTTGTATTCCATTGACGGTTGGTATAGATGAACGTGCCGAGGCTACTATAAATGCGCTGTTCTCACCACGTTTATGGACGGAAAATGGATTATTGACACAGGCAGGAAGTGATACTTTTTGGGATCGTTCCACACTATATGCCTTGAGAGGGGTATATGCGGTGGGAGAAACGGAAAAAGCGACAGAGTATTTACATCGTTATTCCACTACCCGGTTGTTGGGAGAGCATGTGCCTTATGCCATTGAAGCATGGCCTGAAGGTGGTCAGCGTCATCTTTCTGCGGAAAGTGGCTTATATGGACGTATAATCACAGAAGGCTTATTTGGTATTCGTCCTACCGGTTTTAACAGTTTTATCCTTACACCTCGTCTACCGGAGGTATGGAGTCACATGGCTTTGAGAAAAATAGGGGCATTTGGTTCTAAATTTGACATTGAGATCGATCGTTTGCCTAATAATAGACTTCAGGTGAAAATTATAAATGGAAATAAGATACAACAACATTTTATTAAAGTAGGGAATAAACTTACTATTAAATTAAAGTGAATATGGTATGAAAAAAGCAATATTATTGGGAGTTGCGGCTTTGTGTATGGCAAGTTGTGGCTCATCTTCAAAAGAAAATGCTATTCAGAGATTGCCGTCAGACCAGATATCGGTATTTACCTCTTCGGATAAGCAGTTGGAAAATGCGTACAATTGGGCGAAAAAGATGGCATTGTCATACGCACATGATAATAGTGATCCGGTAGGATATTGGTATGAAGCCGCATTACCGCAGCGCGAGGCTTTCTGTATGCGCGATGTGTCTCATCAGTCGGTGGGCGCTCAGATTTTGGGTCTTGCCAGACATAATAAGAATATGTTCACGCGTTTTGTGGAAAATATTAGTGAAGAAAAAGACTGGTGTACCTATTGGGAGATAAACCGTTATAATAAACCTGCGCCGGCTGACTATACCAATGACAAGGAATTCTGGTATAATCTGAATGCTAATTTTGATGTGATGCAGGCTTGTTTGAAAATGTATCAATGGACGGGAGATGCTGGTTATCTGACAGACCCTCTTTTTACAAATTTTTATGAAAAGTCTGTGAACGAATATGTGCATCGCTGGGCTTTGGAACCGGAAAAGATAATGGATCGCTCTCCTTATATGAATCAGCCTGAGGATTTTAATCCGAATAATAATTTTCATACTTGCAGGGGACTGCCTTCGTATGTGGAGAATTTCCTTGGACTGACGGTTGGGGTGGATTTATTGGCTACGATGTATGCAGGTTTTAATGCATACGCCGAAATGGCCGGATTGACGGGGGATGATGTGAAGATGACAAAAGGAAGAACCCAGGCGGAAGCATACCGGGAAATCTTGGAGAACAGGTGGTGGAACCCTGACAGTTCTTTTTATCAGACTTTTTGGACGGAGGATCAGAAGTTTTATCGGGGGGAAGGAGTTCCTTTTATTCTTTGGTTTGACGCGTCTGAAAATCCGGACCGCATTCGTGCCAGCGTGAAGGACATTTTGAGCCGAGAATGGAATGTGGAGAATATGTCAGCGTTTCCCACCCTTTTTTATCGTTTGGGGTATGATGACGAGGCTTATTATTTTTTGGTAAATCTGCCTCACATGAACAGGTCTGAGTATCCTGAAGTATCTTATGGTATCATTGAAGGTACGGTGTGTGGAGCTATGGGAGTCAAGCCTTTGGCTAGTGAAAGCAGTGTGGCGACTTGCTCGCGTCTGGCGGGCGATTCCCAAAAGGCGGAAATTAAAAATCTGCCTGTTTTTGATGGATATATCACTGTTAAGCATGGAGGCAGGATGAGGACTGATATAGAGAATAACACTTCTAAGAAGTTGACATGGAAGGTTGCTTTTATAGGGGATTATTCTGAAATAAAGGTGAACGGGAAGGTGTATGCTCCGGTCTTGTTGAAAGATATTCGTGGAAATGTGATTTCTGAAGTTTGCGTACCCTTGCCTGCCCACTCTAAGTTAAGTGCGGAAGTTTTAACTAATTTAAACTAACAGATAATGAAAAAGCTGACAATTTTATTTTTATGCAGTTGGATAGTATTGACTACACAGGCACGGAAAGTGTTCCAACTGAACTCGCCTGATGGACATTTGAATACAACTATAACCATAGGGGAACAGTTGACTTATGATATAAAATGTAACGGAAAGCAGGTGCTTGCCGCTTCTCCATTGTCAATGACTTTGGAAAACGGAACCGTGTGGGGGGATCATCCGCAACTGACAAGCAGTTCCCGGAAAGAGGTGGACCAGTTGATTGATTCACCTTTTTATCGCAGCAGCCAGCTACGGGATCATTATAAGAAACTAGTACTTTGTTTTAGGAAAGGATGGAGTGTGGAATTCCGGGCATATAATGATGGAATAGCCTATCGTTTCGTGAATCAAATGAAAAAGCCGTTCAAGATTCTTCAAGAAGAAGTGAACTATCAATTTACCACTGATAAAACGGCTATTGTGCCTTATGTGGTACCGCGTAGTGAGGATCAATTTTATAGTGCGTTTGAGAATACATATACTATTAGTAAAATTTCGGAATTGGATAAGCAGAAGCTGATGTTTCTTCCATTAGTCGTTGAAGTCGGTGACGGAGTTAAAGTGTGTATTACCGAATCGGATCTGGAGAATTATCCGGGGCTTTATTTGTCGGGGGCGACAGGTGGTAACAGTTTGACAGGTGTACATGCTCCTTATCCTGCAAGTAAGCGTCAGGGAGGACATAATAACTTGCAGATGATTGTGGAAAAACGTGAGAATTTTATAGCGAAGGTTGATGGACCACGTACTTTTCCCTGGCGCATGGCGATTGTTACGACTGATGATAAGGATTTGGCTGCAAGTAGTATGACTTATTTGCTTAGTTCACCTTCACGGATTGGTGATCTTTCATGGATAAAGCCGGGTAAAGTGGCTTGGGAATGGTGGAGCGACTGGAATCTGGATGGAGTGGATTTTGTAACGGGAGTGAACAATGATACTTATAAAGCGTATATTGATTTCGCAGCTGCCCATCAGTTGGAGTATGTGATATTGGATGAAGGATGGGCGGTTAATCTGCAGGCTGATTTGATGCAGGTGGTAAAAGATATCAATTTGAAAGAACTGGTGGATTATGCGGCTGCCAGGAATGTAGGTATTATTTTATGGGCCGGTTATTATGCATTCGACAGAGATATGGAAAATCTGTGTCGTTATTATGCCGAACTGGGAGTGAAGGGTTTCAAAGTTGATTTTATGGATCGGGATGATCAGGAAATGGTCGCTTTCAATTATCGGGCGGCGGAAACCTGTGCTAAATATAAATTACTCCTTGATTTGCATGGCATGTATAAGCCGTCTGGATTGAATCGTACTTATCCTAATGTATTGAATTTTGAGGGAGTTCATGGACTGGAGAACATGAAATGGAGTCCGGAGAGTGTGGACCAGGTAAAATATGATGTGACGATTCCTTTTATCCGCCAGGTGGCAGGACCGATGGATTATACACAAGGTGCAATGAGAAATGCTGTGAAGGGCAGTTATTTCCCTTGTAACTCTGAACCGATGAGCCAAGGTACCCGTTGCCGGCAATTGGCTTTGTATGTGATATTTGAATCTCCGCTGAATATGCTGTGTGACACACCGGGCAATTATGAACGAGAAGTTGAATGTACTGATTTTATAACAGGCATTCCTACAGTTTGGGATGAAACACATATTTTGGATGCCAAATTGGGAGAATACATTGTAACTGCACGTAGGAAAGGAGATAGCTGGTATATCGGTGGCATTACGGATGGAGTAGCAAGAAATCTTGAGATAGATTGTTCTTTCCTTGGAGATAAGGATTATGTGGGGGATTTATTTAAAGATGGTATGAATGCGCATCGTATTGGCAAGGATTTCAAACGCGAGTCCGTTCGTTTGAACAAGCGGGATAAGTTGAAAATACATTTGGCTCCGGGAGGTGGATTTGCAATCAGATTGCAATAAAGTTTTTCATTGTGTGGATAATGTGATGAGGTGGGGGCTGGTAGCATTCCTCATCTCATTGTATTTTAAGTCTAAAATTAAATAACTTTCTTTGTATACCTGCTAAATCATAAGAAAGCATTATTTTTGCAAGAAACCTTGGTTCATTTTATTGGACTTCCAATGATGGAGAAGAACAATGATCAATAGAAATATCTAACTATGAATAAACGGATTTCGCTATTTGCTTTTCTTTTTATACTATGCCTTGCGGTTAGATGCCAGACTAGAAATGTAAGGCACTATACTATTAATGAAGGTTTGGCAAACAATGCTGTATATAGTATATCTCAGGACATGAAGGGCCGGATGTGGTTTGGAACGATTGATGGGGTACATAGTTTTGATGGTAACGGAATTCGTGTATGGCGGGATGAGCGGGTTCCTTCATTAGGCTCTAGTATTTATACTATAAGAGAAGATGACAGGCAAAGGCTTTGGATAGGTAGTGATCAGGGATTGGCTTTATTTAATCTTCGGACTGAGAGTTTCTCTACTTTTGACGTACAGACAGTGTCGGGGGTAAAGATTAATACACCTGTCAGCCATATTATGCTGGATAGTAAAAAAACATTGTGGATAGGTACAGTGGGGCAAGGCCTTTTTCATTATGATTCTCATGCGGACAAGTTGTATCAATATACGGCCCTTGGAAAAATAAATTCCGATTACATTTCATATATATTAGAAGATAGTTCCGGTATTATTTGGGTAGCTACAATGAATGCTGGAGTAAGCCGATTTGTTCCATCGGAGGATCTTTTTCAACAGGTTGCAGCAGATGGGGTAAAGAATACAATCACTTTATTTGAAGATTCAAGGCGGAACCTGTGGGTGGGAAGTAGTGGAAACGGACTTTATTTACTGGAAAAGAAGGATAAACAACTTGTACAAAAATTAAAACCGTCAGATTCTAAAGGGGTGCTTCAGGTACGAAGTATTGTGGAGTGGATACCAGGAGAGCTTTTGATAGCTTCGGATGAAGGATTGACGAGCTATAATATTGTTACAGGAAAAGGTGAAACATTACGTTCGGATTACAGACAGACTAACGGGTTGAATGATAATTATCTGCAGACTTTGTTTGTGGATCATGAACAGGCGCTTTGGGTAGGCACTTATTTTGGCGGAGTGAATTATATTCCACCAACAGGAAATAGTTTTATACACTATTATAGAGGAAATACTCAGTTGGATGCTCGGATTATCAGCGTCTTTGCTCAAGCGGATCAAGATAATCTTTGGTTAGGGACTGATGATGCCGGTTTCTTTTATTGGGATCGTAAGAAAAATACATTTAAATCTTATAAACCTCAACATTCTGTTTCCGGTCCGACTTATCATAATATTCATGCTTTGTTACAGGATGGTGATAAATTGTATATCGGAATGTATATGGGCGGACTTGATATAATGGATCTAAAAACTGGAAAGTTTAAGAATTATAAGTTCGGTAGTTCTTCCAGATCTTTGTATGCATCAGGTATTTATGCGCTCTATAAAGATTCCGCCCAGTGCTTGTGGGTGGGAACTACTAATGGCTTGAATAAATATATTCCTGAAACAGATGATTTTGAACGGATTTATGAGGTACATCCGGCTGATGTGTCTTATATAATGGAAGATAAAAAAGGGTATCTATGGGTATGTTCGCTTAATCAAGGTATTTTTCGTTTGGATAGGAAAACACAAAAATGGGAACATTTTTCTTTACGAACGGGGGAAGAGGAGAATCAGTCCGTTATTCCTTCCAATAAGATTATTACTGCTTGTTTGGATGAAAAAGAAAATTTATGGTTTGGAACAGATGGATGCGGCCTTTTAAAATATAATTATGAGGAGGAAGTTTTTGAGAAAGTGGTTTTACCGGAGAACATACGTGTGGTACACAAGATTATAGCGGCAAATAATGAACTGTGGCTGACGACCAGCAATGGTATGTATTGTTACCAGCCGGAGAATGGGAGTATCAAGATATATAACAAGCTGGACGGATTACAGGAAAATCAGTTTTTGCCCAATTCGGGAATACAGTTGGCGGACGGTACTATTTTTGTAGGAGGTATTAATGGATTTAATGAATTCCATCCGGATAGACTTGCTTCTCCTAATCAAAAAACGACAGTGGTTCTAGCTGACTTTCAGCTGTTCAACAAACCGGTAAAAGTCGGGAGTGACAATTCTCCTTTATCTACTTCCATTACGTATGCAGATCATTTGGTACTGGAACATAAACACTCCATTTTCAGTTTGTCTGTCGCTACGCTTAATTATGCTAATCCTTCTAAAAATCAATATAAATATAAGTTGGAAGGATTTGAAAAAGATTGGACTGAAACAAATTCAGCTCCTCGTGTGACCTATACTAATCTTCCTTCTGGGAATTATACATTCCGTGTCAGTGCTTCTAATGGTGATGGAGTATGGAACGAAAATGCGATTGTTTTTCCTATTAGGGTTCTTCCACCTTGGTGGGCTTCTACCTGTTTTATCATTTTGTATGTTTGTATGGGAATAGGTATGTTGGCTTGTTTATATTATCGCATGAATAAAAAGCAACGTGAGAAATTAATGATGATGGCAGTAGAGAAAGACAAGGAAATCTATCAAAGTAAAATAGAGTTTTTTACGCATATGATACATGAGATAAGAACTCCTCTTACCTTGATATTGGCTCCTCTTGAAAATGTGATGAGATCTACGGGAAGTATCGGAGAGGCTATGCCCCAGCTTTTAGTTATTGAGCGTAATGGAAAGCGATTGCTTAGTTTGGTGAATCAGCTTATGGATTTCCGTAAAGTAGAGTCGGGGGGGATGAATGTTACTTTGGTGGATGTTGACATAAAAGCGATTCTGGCAGCTGTTTGTCAACGTTTCTCTCTTTCGGCGGAACTGAAGAATGTCAAAATTGTACTTACAATGCCGGATGCGGCTTGTTACGCTAAAGTAGATCCGGAGGCATTTACGAAAATAGTGAGCAATTTGCTTACAAATGCATTAAAATTCACGGTTTCCCATATTTGGATTGATTTGATTCCCACAGAGGAAAACAAATTGGAATTGAGGATCAAAGATAATGGTCAAGGAATAGCCGTAGAGGAGCAAGAGAAGATTTTTACTCCTTTTTATCAGATACGCGAGAACAGGCCCACTGATAATATAGGGACAGGTGTAGGATTACTGTTGGTGAAAAAACTGGTGAGTCTGATGCATGGTGAACTAAAACTGGAAAGTGAATTGGGCCTTGGAGCCACATTCATTATATGGTTCGATCGAAGTGAACAAGGTGAAACTTTACAAGATGAGGCTAGGCAGACTGTTATATTGCCTCAGGCACCTATTGATGTGACTGAACAGAAGCCCTATCACATTCTTGTCGTAGATGATAATCAGGATTTATTAAATTATTTACGAATGCTTTTGGCTCCTAGATATCAGATTACTTGTGCTTCGAATGGTAAGGAAGCGCTTGATCTATTAAGTGAACTGATGCCGGATTTGGTTATCAGTGATGTAATGATGCCTGTCATGGATGGTATGGAACTTTGCCGGAAAATAAAACAGAATTTCCGAACAAGTCATTTACCAGTTGTTTTGCTTACTGCAAAGGTGGAAACAGGAGATTATGTGGAAGGATTGGAGAATGGAGCAGACCTCTATGTAGCAAAACCATTTTCTTCAGATATTATAAAAGCGCAGATACATAGTCTGCTGTCTAATAGAGAGCGAATGAAGGGAAGTTTCAAGACCGAACCGATGCTTCCTTCCGCTTCTGTTGCTAGTTCGCGGATTGATAAAGAATTTTTGGAAAAAGTGACTGGTATTATCGAAAGTAGAATGATAGATTCAGATTTTTCTGTTGATGTGTTGGCGCAAGAAATAGGGATTTTCCCGTACAGGATTGTTCACAAAACTGAAAGCAGTGTCGGGTATGACCCCGAACGATTTTATTCGTATTATCCGATTGAAGAAAGCAGCAGTGCTGCTTTCTCAAGATGGGGTGCAGGTTAGTGAAGCCTGTTTTCAGGTTGGTTTTTCATCTCCATCTTATTTTGCAAAATGTTTTCAGGCGCAGTTCGGGGTTGCTCCTACGGAATTCAAGCGTATGAAAACTGTAAATTAGTGTAGAACTTTGTTCTTTACGAATTTTTTCCTATCTTGTACCCTCTAATGTTAGAATAGATGAAACAGATCTTCATTCTTTTTTTTGCTATGGTTTGGTTTGTCACTATCGGCGCAAGATCAGATCTCTTTGTTGTTTGTCGGTGATTTGATGCAACATCAGGCTCAAATTGATGCAGCTAGGCAAGGAGACGGGTATAATTATAATGATTGCTTCCGTCATGTGAAGAAAGAAATAAGTGAGGCGGATATGGCTATAGGGAACTTAGAGGTGACATTGGGAGGAAAGCCTTATAGAGGGTATCCGGCGTTCAGTGCTCCGGACGAATATCTTCATGCTATAAAGGAAGCCGGATTTGATGTATTGCTGACCGCTAACAATCATTGTCTGGATAAGGGGAAGTTGGGGTTGGAACGTACTATTCTGATGCTGGATTCTTTGAAAATACATCATGCTGGAACCTATAGGAACCCGGAAGAACGTCATAAGAGCTACCCGTTATTGATTGAGAAGAATGGTTTTAGAATTGTATTGTTGAACTATACTTATGGAACGAATGGCTTGAAGACTGATGCTCCGAATGTGGTGAATTATATTAATCGGGAACAAATAAAAAAAGATATTCTTGATGCACGCAGAAAACTTCCTGATGTTATTATAGCCTGTATGCATTGGGGAGTGGAATATTGTTCGTTCCCTGAACGATCGGAGTGTGAATTGGCTAACTGGTTGATTGAACAAGGAGTTGATCATGTAATAGGTTCGCATCCGCATGTACTCCAGCCTATGGAAATTGTAAAAGACCCCCGGACTCCTGCCCGGCATGTCATTGTTTATTCATTAGGTAATTTTATCTCAAATATGTCGAAAGAAAAAACGGATGGAGGAGCTATGGTAAGATTGAAGTTGCAACGGATTTTTCGAATAACCCGTTTAGCGGATTGTGAATATGCATTGGTTTGGACTTCAAGACCTGTTTTAAGTAAAAAAAAGAACTTTGAATTATATCCTGTTACTTTTATTAATAAATCCATTAATAATGAGGAACTTAATGTGATGAAACGTTTCTTGAAAGGAACTGAAAATTTATTAGGAAAATCGAATGGAGGCATAAAAGAGTATTTTTTTGAATAATTTTTCCCTCAAAAATGTTTGCAGATATAAAAAAAAAGCAGTACCTTTGCATCGCTTTCGAAAGGAAAGCCTAACATGGTGACTATAGTTCAGTCGGTTAGAGCGTCAGATTGTGGTTCTGAATGTCGTGGGTTCGAATCCCACTAGTCACCCCTTCACCTATGAAAGGTTCTGTAAATCTAATGATTTATAGAACCTTTTTCAGTTTTTATGTCTATTAGTGTATTATCATGATGATAAATTTGAAAGATAATAGCGAAAAGGATAAGTATATCTTGGAGTTGTTCCAGACATCTCCTAAGGAGGCTTTTCGTTTATTATTTGATGCTTATCACATGAAATTATGTATATATGCGGTGCAGCTGACCGATTCTTTTGAGATGGCTGAAGATATTGTGCAGGATTTCTTTATCTATTTTTGGGAGAAGAAATATTATTTGAAAATAAATCAGAATCTTCGTTATTATCTTTATTTGTCTGTGCGGAATGCGGCCATCAATGCTTTGCAGAAAAATCAACATGTTGTCTATGGAAGAACTCTCAGGCATTGATATGGGTATTCCTGAAGAGTCTATAGATGAAGAGGAGCAAGAGGAACGAAATAAGTTATTATTGGAAAAACTACAAAAGTTACCTCATCAGGAATTACAAGTGGTGAGAGCTGTCATTATGGAAAATAAGAAATATAAGAAGCTGCTGAGGAACTTCATATTTCTGTGAATACCCTAAAAACTCATCTGACAAGAGCATTGAAACAATTAAGAAAAGAATACAATCTGCACTCACTGTTTTAACTAAAATTAAATTTTCTTCTTTTTCTGTCACCCATTTATTAATTTGGACTCTCTTTTATTAAAAGAAAGTAATCAATGAACAAAGAGAATCCAAAAAAGAACAAAAAGTCTTTTGAATATTATATAGCGCAGCGAAAAGAAGAATTTCGTTGTCAATATGATCATGAACGTTCATGGGAAAACCTGCAATATAAGCTTCAAAAAAGAAAGAATCACCGTCTCAGTTTATATTGTGTTGCAGCTTCGGCAGCTTTTCTTTTTCTTATTTTAGGAGTCAGTCACATATTCTCTCTTCACAATAACACACAAACAAGGAGGCCGTAGTGGCTGCTGTGGTTTCATTTCCGGAAACAGGCAGCCGCAAGGCTATCCTTACTTTAGAGAATGGAGAAAAAGTGGATCTGTCTGTTAAAAAGGGTACGATTTCTAATGCAAATTCTACTGTAATCAATAATAATGCTAATCAATTATTGACTTATAGAAAAGTGGAAGAGGTTTCTTCAACTCCTCAGATTAATACATTGGCTATTCCAAGAGGAGGGGAATATCAGTTGATTTTATCGGATGGAACAAGGATATGGATGAATGCTGAAAGTCTTTTGCGTTATCCAACTTCTTTCATTGGAGAAAAAAGAGAAGTTTTCCTAGAAGGGGAAGCTTTTTTTTGAAGTGGCGAAAGATGCTAAGCACCCCTTTATAGTTCATACAAACAGACATTCGGTGGAGGTACTTGGTACAAGTTTTAATATATCTGCTTATCCTGATTATAAGGTATATACGACTCTTGCAGAAGGGCGTATCAAAGTAAGTACAGCTAAAGTTTCGGTTGTGTTAAATCCTGACCAACAAGCGGTTATTGAACCGGATAATGATGATATAGTGACACGTGATGTGCCTGCGTATCTATTTACTTCCTGGGCGAAAGGAAATTATGAGTTTCGTAATACGTCTTTGTCTGAAATTGTTGCCCAACTGTCACGGTGGTATAATGTAGATATCTATTTTAAAAATGAATCTTTGAAAGATAAAAGATTTGCAGGTATCATTTTCAGGGATGAAGAGTTGAATTTTGCTATTGAAGTGATTGAGAGAGTGTCTAATGTACATTTTACTCGCGAAGAAGAAACGATTTACATTGAAGATAAACATGAATGAGAAAGCAAAATGATAGGAGAGAATTGACTTTTTTAAATAATAAATCAACAAACAATTATGAGTACAAAACTTTTGAGCGAAACTATCTGTCGCAAAGGCCTCATGGTGAAATGCTTTGTTGCATTGATAGTGTTTTGTTGTTCGGTGGGCGAAGCGTTTGCCCAAACGAATACTAAGGTGACTATCAATGTAAACAATGTTTTAATCAGAACAGCCTTGGATCAACTGCAAAGGGAAGCAAAGATCCATTTTGTTTACGATGAAGAAAATATTGATTCAGGAAAACGGGTAAGTTTATCTTATACCGAAACTCCTTTGAATGCAGTTTTGGACGATTTTTGTAAACAAACTTCGTTACGATATGAAGTAAAAAGAAATTTAATTCTTATCTTACCTTCAAAGGCTGAGAAAACAACCGGAAAACATGAGCCTTTTTATATGACAGGTGTAGTTACGGATGAAACCGGAGAAAGTATTATTGGGGCTACCATTATGATTGGAGGTACAAGTCAGGGTACTGTAACCGATATAGACGGTCGGTATAGTTTGCAGGTTACTCCTGGTGATTTAGTGTCATTTACTTTTGTTGGAATGGCAGATAAAGTAGTCAAGGTACAAGCTGGTAAGAAAGTAGTGAATGTGAAAATGGAAACTAATGCCACTGCATTGGCTGATGTTGTAGTAACTGGCTATCAGACTTTGTCCAAAGAACGGGCAACAGGATCTTATTCTGTGATTTCAGAGAAAAGCACGAAGGGTAAACTGGAAACGGATGTGTTGTCACGTATTGAAGGACTGGTAGCGGGTATAAATAAAACTTCCAGTAACAGTAATGATGTTGTTATTCGTGGTATTACTACTTATATGGGAAATACAAAGCCATTGTATGTAGTTGATGGTATGCCTTATGAAGGTGATTTAGCATCAATAAATCCGACAGATGTACAAAATATAACGGTATTGAAAGATGCTGCTGCAAGTTCTATTTATGGTGCCCGTGCAGCTAATGGTGTAATTGTTATTACAACTAAACGCGGACAGGAAGGTAAAACTAAAGTAAGTTATAATGGTAGTATTAAGTTGTCTCCAAAACCGGATTTTGATTATTTGAATTTGATGAGTAGTTCCGAGCTGGTAGATATGCAGATTGAAGGGTTTGATTATTATCATACGGCTTATGAGAATTTGAATAAGCGTCAAGCTGTAAATCAGGTAGTTGACTTATTGTATCAGCATGAACGAGGTCAGCTGACAGATAGTCAATTGGCAGATGCTCTGTTACCTTATCGTACAAATGATAATCGTAAACAAATAGAAGATGAATTTGCGCGTGTAGGTATTGTTCATCAACATAATTTAGCTATTTCTGGTGGTTCTAATAAAAATAGATACATGGCTACTGTTAATTATATGGGTGATTATGGTAATCAAAAGTATCAAAGTAAAGATCGTATAGGATTTAGCCTAAAAGATGATGTGGATTTTTTTGATTGGTTATCGGCTGATTTTGGAGTTACAGGAAGCTTTTATCGTTCAAAGGGTGATAATGGAGCAGGTAGTTATAGCAGCTTGATGAGTAGTTATCCTAGTTATTATATGTTAAGGGATTTACAGGGTAATCCACTTAATTTTCAACGTACTAAATCAGATTATGAATTGCAACGTTTGCAAAGTATAGGTTTGATGGATGAAACATATAGTCCGATAAAGAATCGTGCAGAAGAAAGCTATCATAATAATTCCAATTATTATCGTTTGCATGCAGGATTGAAATTTAAACTTCTGGAAGGCCTTAATATTGATCTAAAATATCAGACAGAAGGTACTTATGATAAGAATCGTACTTTATATAGTAATATGTCATATACAGTGCGTAATATGATAAATGATGCAGCTCAATATGATGCGGCAACAGGAAGCCTTACACTGAATGTTCCTAAAGGTGGTCAATTGGATGAAAGCCGTTATGAATCTTATTCATATACAATGCGTGCTCAAGTGAACTTTAATCGTATATTTGGAAAACATGCTATATCTGCGTTGGGCGGTGCTGAACGTCGGTTGGTGCGTCGTACTGGTGCGCAGAATTATTATATGGGATATGATGATAATAGCTTGGGAGTAAAACCTATAAATCCGTTAGCAATGTCTCCTATTAATGGTACTGAAGCTTTGTTGGGGTCGTTTAATTGGGTCTATGGTGAATATAATGCATTGACTCATACAGAAGACCGATATGTTTCTTTTTATGCTAATGGTTCATATACCTTTGACGAACGTTATTCATTAACTGGAAGTATTCGTATCGATCAATCTAATTTATTTGGTACTGATCCTAAATATCAGTATCGTCCGTTGTGGTCCGTTGGTGGTAGTTGGCAGATAGCTAATGAGCCTTTTATGGAAGATTGTATGTGGTTGAATCGTTTGAATTTGCGTATGACTTATGGTGTGGGTGGTAATGTTCCTAAGGATGCAGGGCCGTATATGACTGTGGTTGATAGCGGATATAATGAATGGGTTGGAGATTTTGGTTCGTATATACAGAATCCACCCAACTCTCAACTTCGTTGGGAGAAAACGGCTTCTACCAATGTCGGGATTGATTTTTCAGCATTCAATTCTCGTTTAAGCGGTAGTATTGATTATTATTATAAGAAAACTACGGATTTATTAGGAAATCGTAATGCGGATCCGACGTTGGGTTGGGCAAGTCTATTGCAAAATTATGGCTCGATGTTTAATAGAGGTGTAGAATTGTCATTACAGAGTGTAAATATTCAAAATAAGAATTTTACTTGGGGAACAAATTTAATGTTTAGTTATAATAAAAATGAATTGACAAATTTAGAAGGTACAAAAGAAACGGTTTTTTATTATAGTGCATATAATGTAGCAGCTGTTGGTTATCCTATTAATAGTGTCTTTAGTTATCGTTATGCAGGACTTGATCCGACAAATGGGAATGTGTTGGTGTATAATAAAGAAGGAGAAAAAGTTTCAAAAGTAAGTTCTATTGATGATATGGTATATTCTGGAACTCGTACTCCAAAGTATACGGCATCATTGAAAAATTTCTTCTCTTATCGTGATTTTGATTTTTCATTTATGTTTGTATATTATGGCGGGCATGTGTTACGTGATGTTGTAGCTGGATATATGGGTGGTGCACCAAGTGCGAATCTTACTCGTAAGGCTTTAAACCATTGGAGGAAACCGGGGGATGAAAATATTCCGGGAGTAGCTCCGTCTTTTAATAGGAATATTTATTATACAGATGCGCAGGCATGGTATTCGGCAGACATCCATGTAAAAAAGGCAGATTATATTAAATTGAGAGATATCTCACTGAGTTACAATTTGCCAAAGAATTGGTTGAGGAAATATTTTATAGAATCGGCTGCTGTGACTTGTCAAATTAGTAATGTGTGGTGGTGGGCTGCTAACGGAGATATTGATCCGGAAGCGTATACTACATCGGGATATGGATGGGGAGCATTGACTCTTCCGAATCCTACTACTTATACAATTGGTTTGTCTCTTAATTTTTAAACGATTGAATAGATAAATATGAAATTATATAAATTTTTACTTTGTGTATGTTTGGCGTTACCTGTAATGTCATGTGATGATTATTTGGATATACAACCTAAAGGGATTGTAATTCCGGAAAAGAGTGAAGACTATGAACGTTTATTGAATTATGCTCAATTGCTAAAGGCTTCTGAATCATATCCTAACTTTATGACAGATGATGTTTTCATGCCTTATGAAGATGATATGACTGGAGGATTTGTTTCTCTGGAGTTGCCGAAGCAGCATTTATATGCGTTTAATAGTGAAATCTTTGGAGAAGGAGAGAGTGACGGTCTTTGGGAATACTCTTATAATCGTATTTATTATTATAACGTAGTTATTGATGATATAATGGGGGCTACTCAAGATACTGAAGAACATAAAAAGCAATTGAGGGCTGAAGCATTGGTTGGGCGTGCTTTTGAGTATTTGACTTTGGTTAATGCTTATGCTAACCATTACGATCCGTCGACTGCTGCTACAGATCCTGGCGTTCCATTGATGTTGGATAAAAATATCAATAAAACAAATTTGCAGCGCGCTACAGTGCAGGAAGTATATGATCAAATTAAGGCGGATCTGGATGAGGCTGCTCCTAATTTACCGGAAAAACCGGTGTTGAATGCCTATCGTGCATCTAAGCCGGTGGGGTATGGGATGTTGGCACGTATGTATCTTTATATGGGAGATTACAAAAAAGCTTTGGAGAATGCGGTGATCTCATTACAGAATAATTCAACTTTGATGAGTCTTTTCCCGTATAAAGTAGTGGATCGTGATAAATATATTGGTAGGATTGATGTTCCGGATGGAGATGAGAATCCGGAAAATATTTATATTCGTTTGGCCCCCTGGACTTTTGGATTTAGTGCTACTGCATATGCTTCTGAAGAATTGGCTTCTTTGTATGATCAGGAAAAGGATCAGCGTTATCTGTTGTATTTTACGAAATATTTAGGTGGGATAGATTTGGATTATCCTCTTTGGGCGCCTTATATTTATGCCAACATGGCTATGTCTACCCCGGAAATGTATCTGATAGCAGCAGAGTGTGAAGCTCGTATAGGTAGTAAAGACAAAGCTATGGAATATATTAACACCTTGCGTGATAATCGTATTATTGATAATGTCCCTTTGGTTGCAAGTGATAACAAGGATGCATTGGTAAAAGTCTTGGAGGAAAGAAGACGGGAAATGCCTATGCTTGGCTGTACCCGCTTGATTGACTTGAAACGTTTGAATCGTGAACCTGAATTCGCAAAGACTATTGTGCATGAGGTGAATGGTGTAGAGTACAGATTGGAGCCCAATAGTCCTAAATATATTTTGCCTATTCCACCCTCTGTACTTCGTTTTAATCCTGATATGATTCCTAACATAAGATAAAAGATATTTTAATGAAAAAACTAACGATTATGATGGCAACAGCAGCATTATGCTGTTGCCTGGGTTCCTGTAACAGTGGAACTAAGCAAGAATTGGCGAATACGGTTCATTTGAAAGGCCAGTTGCTTGATATGGGTAGCCAGAATGTGCGTATGAGATTTGACGGAGCAGCATCTATGCTAGGTGACAGCCGGGATATTTTGTTGAAAACGGATGCTGCCGGTTATTTTGATACTACTTTTGTACTTAAAGAGCCGACATATTATACTATCAGCCGCAACACATTGTATCTTACTCCAGGAGATGACATGACTATCAAAGTAACTCAGACAAATACAGAAGCGGAATTCTCGGGAATCGGAGCCGAAGCCAATAATTACATGAAGTTCCGTCTTTTTCCGAAAGGTGGTTCTTATCTGGAAGCCGGTGGTAACTTGCGTGGAGATTTTGTATCCACTAAAGCGTTGGTTGACAGCTTGGCCGCTATACGTATGCATACATTGGATACGTTAAGTAATGTGTCTGATGCATTTAAAAAGCTGGAAACAGCACGGATCAAAGCGGATATTATTAATAGTTATATCTGTTATGCAAGTTATTCAAGGATGTTTGCCGGAGTGAAGACGGAAGAAGAGATGCGGGCTAAATGGAATGAATTTAATGTTTCATTAACTCAGGATGTAACTCCGCTATATAAGGAGATTATGAATGAAGATATGCTGAATGTAGCTGTGGTGCGCGATGTTTTGTCTTATCAGGAAGATTCTACATTGGCTTCTCTTTGGTTTAAGGATATTTCCATTCCTGCGCGTACTACGGAATTATATGCTTGTGCTAAAATAGTCGATAATCTGAGAAATGAAGCTTCTGAACAGACTGTGAACGAGGCGAAGGCATTTTTGCAAACAGTGAAGAATGCTGATTTTGCAACAGAAATTGAAGGAAAGATTGTTCAAGCTTCCAAGTTGCTTCCCGGACAACCTGCCATTGATTTTGAGATGTTGGATGTGGAGGGTAATGTGAAGCATCTTGCAGATTTTAAGGGTAAGGTGATTTATATTGATTTATGGGCGACCTGGTGTGGGCCTTGCATTCAGGAATCTCCGGCATTTGAGGCTTTAGGTAAGAAATATGTGGGTAAGGATATCGTTTTTCTTCCGGTTTCTACAGATACTACAACGAAACCTTGGTTAAGGTATTTGGATGGACATAAGAAAGAATTGACTCAATATCATTCCAATGATGTTGCTTTAAAAGAAAGTTGGGCTATCATGTATATTCCTCGTTTTATTTTGATTGACAAGGATTTCAATATTGTGAATGCATACGCTCCACGTCCGTCAAGTGAAGAGATTGGTACTTTGATTGATTCTGTTCTTAATAAATAGTAAATTTATGATTTATAAAAAATATCTATTATTAGGCGTTTCTTTATGCATGTTAAATGCTTGCAATGAGTCTAAGTCTGTGTCTTTAGAGGGTAGTCTTGATGGAATCCAGGCTGATTCTATCTATTTATATCAAGTAGACAATGAGCATTATGGTAGTGTGAAACTGATTAAATCTATTGCTGTTACCGATGGTAGGTTTGCTTATCCCACTGATTCTGTACAAGCCGGTCTTTATTGTTTCTCTTTGCAGAATATGGAGCGTGGAGAGTATTTACAGCAATACGCTAATTTGTTTTTGGAACCCAAATCCATGCAGCTTACCTTGGGTAAGGATAAGTATGATCAACTGAGTTTACATGCTACAGGGTCTGCATTGCAGGAGCAATACGAAGCCTTGCAAGAAGCGAAATATGTAGCAGGTAATCGTATGGTTCTCGATTCTTTGGATCATATGTTCTATGAAGCTCGTGAAAAAGGGGATCGTGAGGAAATGGAGCGTATCCGGGAGGTTTCCAGTCCTTATTATGAGAGTGCCTCGGAACAGACCCGTAAACTGATAAATGGGGAAATTGCTAAAAATAAAGGCTCATACTTCGGTTTGTATCTTTATTATACTTATCGCTTCCAAAATCATACTTTTAATACAGTTGAGGAGATTGATGAGGCACGTAACTTCATAGGCAGTTTTGATGAGGCGTCCAGGCAAAGTGGTATATATGTAAAAAGTGCAAGAAGGTTTGGATAAATTTGCTAGGTGTGCTACCGGTAGCGTTGCTCCTGCTATAACAGGAATTGATTTGAAAGGGAATTCTGTCAGTTTGAACGATTTCAAGGGTAAATATGTTCTAGTCGATTTCTGGTTTGCCGGTTGTAGTTGGTGTCGTAAGGAAACTCCTTATCTGTTGAAGACGTACAATGCTTTCAAAGATAAAGGATTTACTATTTATGGTGTGTCTACAGACCGTCGTGAGGAAGATTGGAAAAAGGCTATTGAAGAAGACAAGAGCTATTGGAATCAGGTTCTGTTGCAGAAAGACGACGTGAAGGATGTGTTGGAATCATACTGTATTGTCGGTTTCCCACATATAATTTTAGTAGATCCGGAAGGTAAAATTGTAGCGAAGGAGTTGCGTGGAGATGATCTTTATAATACCGTCGAAAAGTTTGTAAACGGAGCAAAATAAAGAATTGTGTTTTTTTAACTCATAAAGCAGTAGGCTGGGAATGTCCGGTCTACTGTTTTTTTCTTTTATGGAATATGGCTTTTTTTTGAAGGAATGATATGGTTTTATTATAGGTAGTGATGTTCTGTATTGTATTTATTTTTTAAATAAATCTAATGTGTGACCTGTATTTCTTTAATGTTTTCCTTTTGAAGAACATATTGTCTGTCGGATAAGTTAAAAGTTTACCTTTGCAATATAATCAGAGGATGAGATATTGATCTATAATAAATATTATAAATAAAACGCATAGGTATTGTAAGCGTACAATACTTTTTGGTGGTCTCGTTGGATGCTTGTGTTCAGATTTAAGGCGAGGTCACCTTATTCTCGTAGAGAATTTAGATTTTAATTTGAATGATACTTGCTCGCGATGAGTAGGTATCATTTGTTTTTTAGGGGGGGTTATTATGGAAATGGAAAATAGGTAGGTCTTTCTCCAAAACGTTGTTGATTGAATAAAACAAGTAAAGAAAGAATTTCTCTATGTTAAGATAACAGTTTACTTTAAATTCTTATCTTATTGATGGATTGATTTGAAAGATAAACGCTTACAGAAGTTTTGAAAAGTTTCGGGTAACGATTTGGAGATTGTGCTAATTTCAGTACTTTACAGTCTCATGCTCATGAGAAAACTTCTTCGAAACAAAGGTAAGAATATTTTTTGAATAAGCAATGGCTTAATAGAAAATAGGAAAAATTACATTTCTTGTATTTTACCGCCAAAGAAAACAATCACATATATCAGGATTCGAATTTAGAAAAGCAAAGATCTTAATGAGAAACTAGACTGATAATTAAAAATCTCTGGAAGATGTAACAACCCGTTACACTTTCAGAGATTTTGCTGTGAATATTTACTGATTACGGAAACGCCATGTATTCGCGCAGGCTGTTCCGGTAAACGCTGCCGTAAAAGTCCGCATTATAAACGGAGACATGCGATCCCAGCGTTTGCTGGAACAGGCTTGTATAAAGGTCGCGCAAGGGAATTTCCGGATTCTTGCCTATCCGGTCCAGCAGCACGGAGGTGAAGCGGTTGGTCATCCATACGCCCAAATCGTTGTTGAAGCGATCCGCCTTTGAAGTTTCGTTGCCGTTGGCTGCGGTAATCATCAGTAATCCGGGAATCCCCACGCACTTTTCAGCCACACTGCCCGAATAGCATGTTTCTATCAGGCAGAGCATCTTGCGGAATTTCTTTTCCGAAGCCATTTTCCGGAACGTTTCCGAAACCAATTCCGCCGTCACGGCATCATCTTCTCCCCACATCCATTCGCCCTTGCTGCCATGTCCGCTCCAAAAGAACAGCACGTTGTCACCGGTTTCTGAGCCCAGCGTTCCCGGGCCTTTGCCCAACAGAATGTCGCTCAATTGTTCCGGAGAAAGGGCAGACAGCAAAGTGATCCACCTGCACATTCCGGTACAGGTTCTCCCCGTCAGGGACACACCGGATCACTCCCGGCTCGGGATTATTCACATGCTTGGCCAAGTCGTCGGCCATGATCAGTATGATGTGATCGTCATCATACCCTTTCCGCTTCAAGAGCTGGTAGAAGGCCAAGGCATCTGCCTGATGGCGGTAGTTTATCCATCCCTTGGAGGCGGCGACGATAACCGCCCAATGCCCTTCTAACGACGGATAGGCCAGTCCCGGTTCGGTGTCTTCGAACTGCTGGGAGAATTGTTTGTTCCATTCCCAGGCTGCATATGCGGATGACGTGTGACTTTCCGACCGGTTGTCGTAGTCCAGGTGGATGAAGCGGCCTTCGTATGCCATCCAGTGCGCATAAGACGAGTATAGGACGGAGGTATAGTGGTCTGTCGAAAAGTCCAAAGTTGCCCGAAGCCCCCGCTGAATGCCGGAGTTTCTCCCCGTTCAATACTTTCGAATACACGGCTCATAGATCCAGTTGTCCACATACCTTTTCCTTCCGGTTCAAGGCTTAGCAAAGTGGCAATAGCTTCATTTATTTCCACCCCTTGAACAGTTGCATACAGCGAAGCATAACAAGCCACCATCACGGCATCATAGACTGCCGACTCTCCAAGCAACGGTTTTTCTTCAAACTTCGCCTGATAAGACACGTCAAATCCTGTGGTTGGGTCTGACACATCAGCAATGCCCTCTATTCCATTCGACTTACCGCCTAATGTTTTAATCAGTTCAGACGAATAAGCAATGTCTGAAAAAAGCAATCGTCCCTTGAAGCCGGATTCCCGATATAGTTCTACTATTCTACACGCTTCTTTTACAGTTGAAGGAGCACATATTAAACAATCTACGCCTTCTATGGCAACAGAACGGAACTTATCCGGTAAATCTTCCGGTAAAAAGCTCGCTACACCCACTGGTTTCAACCCCAATTCTACCGCCTGAAAAGCAAACCAGTCCTGAAAAGTTTTTCCGTAAATATCACTGCTGGCCAGCAATGATACCCGTTTCATCTGATACCGCTCGGCTTTGGCTAAAAGAAGCTCCGACTGTGTAATGTCACTTTCTGCCAGACACCATAAAAACCCACGTTGGCCGAAAGCCCGTTGTAATTCTTCACTTGTTGAAAAAGTAAACATAGGCTTGTAGCTTCGGGCGCATTTGCTTGCCACAATTTTTGTATTGGCAGAATGAAAGCAACCAATCACAGCGGCAATATCTTCCCTATTTGCCAGTTCTTTAGCAACAGTTTCCAAATCTACGGTATTTTCATCGTAAAATTCATATTCGGGTTCTATTCGCCGATTTGCTTGCTGAATGTTTTGCTTCACCCAATTCAGTACACGATTCCAGTCTGTTCCGTTCTGGTCTTGCGGAAGAATCACCGCTAATTTAACCTTCTCCCGTTCTGTTTCCGGAGACATACTATCGCCTTTATCATCGGAACATGCATTCAGAAACAGCATGCAAATGAATGCCAAATACCACTTATTTATTCGTTTCATACGCTTTTTCTTTAGAAATTGCTTCCTCCTGCAAACCCTCTATCAGGTCTACAAATACCTCTTGATAATTTTTACTGAATTTTACTTGTACGAAGCCTGAGTCAAAACCATATTTCGTGAAACCTGCTAAAGGCTCTCCGTCCATCCACCGTGTGATATATTCCTCCAGCAAAAGGTCTAACCGTTTCACCAATGAACAGATAACCTTATTTGAATAAAAACTCATATCTGCATCTACGCCAGCAGTATAAATACTGTTGGGATATTCACGCGTATATCTAAAAACCCCTCCGTTGGATCCTCCTGCCAATGGCCATACAAAGGAATAATCCATAAACATCGAAAATGAAAGGTTATAAGCTTTATCTGGCAAGTTATATCCTTGATAGGGCATATCGGCCAAATAGAATACATCGTAAAGGTTTTCGTTCTCACTCAGAAACCCATCTTTAAATCCTTGTTCCGCCTCAAGAATAATCGGATCAAAAGGATTGGCCATCAAGACCGCAGCCGACGGGATAATACGGCTCACCAACTTTCCGATATAATAGGCGGCACCGTACATATTCAAACGGAAACTTGCCATATTTTCCAATTCTCCATCCGACTCAAGAAGTAACAAGTCTTTATCCTTCTGCCGTGTAGGAGGATTTTTCCGTAGCAAGTTCTCATAATCATCAGAAGCGAATATGAAAAGTTTCTTCACATTTTGACTGTCCTCGTGTTCCCATTCGTTATAACACTTCCATCCCTCCTCTACAGTGACCGGTTGGTGCAACTCCAATCGGAATCCATATTTGTTACAAGCCTGCTGGATACCATATAGCATAATATCATTATACCCGGAATCGCCTACACCCGAAGGTGAAAACAAAATATCCACATCATACTGGGGAAGTGACAAATTCTCTGTGCTGTCGTTATCAGAACAGGCAGCACAGAGAAATAGAATAATTATCGCTAAATATTTTTTCATGAATCGTTCAGATCTTTACATTTTCTGACCAGACTCCATATAAAAGAGTGTAAAACGATTTGTATCTTTATTATGAGTATCATTCCAATCTACTTTACTGTCCTTTAGTCTTATATAGTATTGGTTTACCCAAAATCCATGATCGCGAGCTCTATTAATCCAATAGGTAAAATTATCGCCCTCTCCAAGTACATCTATTCCGTAAGCATCTTTCATCCTTTTTTTGTATGTATTCCAGTCTTTCTGTAAAATGGATGCTATTTCTTTTGCCTTTTGCTCGTTTGGAATATTCCCCCCTGCACTTGAGAGAGAACGAGGATGAAGTGCAAATTTGTCTGTGCAGATTGCAAATAGAAGTGCAGGTTTGCCATTACTGTATTCTCTTATGCAGAGATATTTAAACATTGTATTAGGCTTAATATAATCATTTTGAGCCAAATATCCTTTACCTGTCCAACCTTTAGCTTCATATATCACACCAAAATTTATGATACCCTTTTCCCCCTGCATTATCGGGCCAAGCCGAGTTCAGAATGAAATTTACTTTTGATACATGTTTTAATCCCGGCACATCGAATGTTGCATAGGCTACCTGCCCGTCAGCATCGGATGTAGCAACAAGTTCCGCCTTACCTTCCTTCACTGCAAATGTGGCCAATGTACCGTTATTGGATACAACAGTGGTATCAGCAAATAAATTGGTGAAAATTTCTACAGCTTCATCATAGCCTTCTACTCCTACACTGACTTCATCAGGATCGGCAGCATCCAAAGAAACTCCAAGAACTCTCTCAACAAGATTACCTTTTTCATCAACTTTCGCTAATGAATTCTGCAATACCTCCAATTCATCAACTACAAACACTTCACCCACAGATTCTTCTTCACGGATTTCATCATCATCCGAGCATGATATACAGTTAAAACCTAAGAAAGAAATTATTAATAATAGATAGCTTACTTTTTTCATTTTATTCATCATTATATAGTTTTATTGATTTTTCTTTAAAAATTCACTCGTGCTGAAAAATTGAGATAACATTTCTTTAGCCCCTTTATGACTGATGACAAGATTACCTACAGTCTGGTGGGTTTTCTGGTCGCAGTATTTCTGGAGTTTATCCCTCATTTTCAACATGTCGCTGGTTGTGATGCTTTTTACTTGAGGCAGAAAACGTTTGGATAGAAATGCCTTGGCGCTTGTTCCGTCCTGCAGGGTATATTCAAAAGACAACATGACTCCCACTACATAGTCGGGCGCAATAAAATCATATAAGCGACCTGCGCCGTTTTCATCCGTCTCGTTGTCTTTGGTAAATGTTGTCGGCAACAACACAACGGGATCCACAATGAAAAAGTCATTGTCCGTAGTTTTCAAGTTATTGCCAGGTTGACCATAATAACGATAATTCGCATTTTTTTGGTTATATACAGCCACTTTAGTGTTGTTATCCACCTTGGTCGTGACTACATTTTCCAAGGGGGCTTCCAGATAGGTCATATTGGCAAAATCGGATGAGTAGCTCATATAATAATTGCCTTTATTCTTTTTCTTATCAATAAATTCTGGTTCTGCAAGCATCCCTTTAGACTTAAAATCCAAAAGAGCGTTACGATATATATCTGTATGTCCATGTGGCTGATTGGGATAAACGCCATAAATCCAACTCATTTCCACATTACGTACATCTTTAAATAGCGATGTATTGAGGTTGATTTTGATGGATGTAGGATCAAAGAATGTCATAAGCCGCAGATTGTTGAGAGCAGGATCGGTTGCACCAAAGCTGTAACTATCTTCATTGATAAAGCAGGCTAAATCTTCGTCTTCCCCCATCAGTCGGTCGTTTACCACATAGACGATAGGATTATCCTGCAGGCTCCATACCCCTTGACCTATGTTTTCATTTTCAGCGAACGAATTATAGGAAAACTCCACATTGATGGCGTTGTTCGAAGTGTTTGAGGTCGAATATCCGTCAAGCGAGATTTCGCCGGTAAAACTTTGGTTGATAGTACCGGTACTTTTGGTCTCTGTAGTATAGTCATCGGTAGCATTGCCAGTCAAGGATTTTCCAAAATTCCAAAGAGACATCACCCCTTTGAAGGCAGCTTTCAGATAATCACCTTTCATAAAAGCATCTAAGGCATCGGTAGCATTATCTGTACCCGATTTGAACTGATCCAGATAATTCATGCCGTTGGCTGTGCTGGTAGATGAATTGGAAAGCCCTTCAATGGTTCCCTCACTCTTGCCTGTGATAGTACCCGCCATCGTGATGGAGGTATTGTTGGCTGTTTTGCAATCTACAGACATGCGGTCGGTAGCCTTGAACGGAGAAGCGTTGGAAGGATTGTAAGCACTCCAGTCCAAGTCAAAACAATACCATCCAGCTTTCAGAGAGACATCCGATTTTACATAAGGAGTAACTTGCTGCTGAAACGAACTATTTCCTTTTATAATATTGAGCACATTGCCTTTCAAAGGTACGTCGCGGTTGCAAACCGGTATGGCATACTGCAAATTATGGTAATAGGGATATTTGGGCGAACTTGCCGCATCGGGAGTGATGACGAATGACACCTCTCCACCTGTACCGATATCTTCAAACTGATAGTAAAACACCCTGAGGACACCCGTGTACTTATTATAAAGCATAAAGTACGGTTTACTATTCGGGTTACCATTGGTCTGTGCAGCAAAGAGATTATAAGCCATTACCCAACCCACATTCGCGGTTAGTCCGTCCGATTCAAAAACTCGGGTCGGAATGTTGGAAGTAGAGGCAGGTGCCCAGGGTAGTGGAATATGCTGAGCAGTGGTCTCAAGGCTTCCGTTCACGGTACGGGTAGTAGAGTAGAGTATTTCCTCTTGTTCCCACCATGCTTTGTTGAATGCTGCATATTCTCCGGCGTTATCGCCCAATGGCTTTATCTGCTCATCGGCCGAAACCACCAACATCGCTCTCTCAAGGTCAGAAAAATAAACGTATGCAGAATCACATTCAAAATGTTCAGGCGTATGCCCTGTTCTCTTTATAGACAGCAAGGTACTACCTTGTTCGGTTTTCCCATTGCCTGATATATCCAACCAGCTCAATGGGGATTCAATACGCATGACGGTTTTATCAATACCGTACAACTCTATCTGTAAGGATTCCTGAGTTGAACGGATAGCAAATTCGTATCGGCCCAGTTCTTTGTAACTGGAAACGGATTCGAATGGTGCCTCATCATCTTCACAGGACAGCAGAAATATGCTCACAGCCATTACTGATATCATGGTTAAGACCTTCAATGGTTTCTGAATAAATTGGGTTACTTTTATCATATTGTTGTTTTATTGTTATTTTTCAGGAATGAACGAGAAAGAGAAGAGGGAATGTTCCCCTTGGATGTACTTCTCCATGCCTTTGCCACTTTTCTCTTCACGGCCGATGCGCTCCCCTTGGGAAGCGTATCGGGCATCTTGCGTCCCGTCTTTCAATATCCCGGACACACTGGCGTGGATGGATTCTTCCAGCACATAGGTCACTCCGACTTCGATTGCCGGGGCGTCGGCCTTGGGCTTGGCGGTCACGTAGCAGGCGAACATATCCGGTGCCGCCGAATAAGGTATTTCGGCATCGAACGACCAGTCTTGGGTCAGGGTGACGGTCTGTTCTCCCGTTTCCGAGACATACTTCACCTCGATGTCAAAAAACATATACCAGTCCTCTGAGAGCGAGACCGAAAATGCGGTCTTGATGGTGGTAAGGTCGTTGGTGACTTCCGGCTCGTCGTCATCGTTACTGCAAGCGGTCAGGGATATGCAACCGGCAATCATCGCCAGGCATAAGACCGCAGCTTTTGAAAAAGATTCTTCTTTCCATTGTGATAGTTGTTTGATTTAATTACTGTTTCAATTATTGTCTCTTCCCAAGAGACAATAACCGGTTCCAATGTTTTGACAGTTAATATGTTAATAATGTACCAAAGCCATATTCGCTAAACAAATCCATGCTTTTTTGAGTATGTTATTCGTAAAAATCCGTAAATTTTAGTTCTTTATTGCAATGATTTACGTATTTTTGCAGTGCATTGTTTGTCTCTTGGGAAGAGTTTGAAGGAATTGCTAAACAAAAATCTATTCAAGGCTGTTTAAAATCAGACTGTTCGCATTATCCACCACAGCCCTGTCCAAGGAAGCCAGATAAATTAGTGTAGTCTGCTCCGAATCGTGTCCCATGCCCTCGCTGATTACCGATAAAGGGATATGCTTGTTCTTGGCGGCGTTCGCCCATGCGTGCCGCGCTACGTACATGGTCAAAGGCAGTTGCAAGTCCGTCATCCTGCCTATGACTTTCAATTTCCGGTTGACAAGGAACATCGCATTCTGGTATTGGCCACGTTCGTTTTCTCCGGCGTTCCTGATGATCGGAAGCAGGTAACAACCACTTCCCGTATCATATCTGTCCACGATTTCCTGCATGCATTTTTCCCACCTGATGGAAAGCAGCTGCCCGGTCTTTCTTCTGCGATAAGTCAGAACCCCGTCGCTCAAATCCTTCTTTTTCAAGTACGCCATGTCAATGAATGACATTCCACGGGTATAGAAAGAGAAAATGAACATGTCCCTTGCGAATTCCAGACCGGGTCTTAACGACAGGTCAAGGTTCTTGATCCGCTTGACAGCTTCCAATGGAATAGCCCGTTTCACTGTTTTTTCGATCCCCGTATAAACGTGCCTGAAAGGATAGCGCTGTTCCGTCAATCCTTTTTCCACCGCCCGGTTGTAGGTAGCCCGAAGTATGCGGTTGTAAAAGGAGATGGTATTTTTGCCGACACCCCTTCCTTGCAGATGAGCCTCGTATAATTGCATCAGGTCGGAAGTGACCTCATCAAAAAGCAGGTCCTTCCCCTCTCTGAATTTTTTCAAGCTGCTCAGTGCGGACGTATAGGTTTCGGCCGTCCTCGCCTTTCCCGACTGTTTCAGCCGGGATATGATATCACGCATGAAAACGAAAAACGTCTGCCCGTCTTGCCCCTGAAATGCGGACACGATGTCGTCCGCTGTGAAAACGGCCTTACTCCACTCCAAACGGCTGATGATGGATTCCAAACGCTTGATGTCCCAATCCATCCGTTCCTTTATTGCCAGAAGAAAGTCGGCACGTTCCCCTGTCGTGATGGCCGGAAGGCCCGTTTTCTCGTTCCATTCCTCCTTGAACAGGCGGTAATCCGTGTTCATCTGACGGATTACACGCTTATGGATGATCTGATAGTAGATTGTCCCTTCTTTGCCAGAGACAATCGAGGGACGAAATTTCAGCTTGATACTTGCCATGCTTGCTTATGGTTTTATTTTTTGTTTTGGTTATTCCTTGGCTGTCCCTGCTTGTCCTTGATGGACCGGGCCTTACTCTCCTGTTCCCGTGCCGCCTGCTCTTTCAACCGTGCCTGCTCGGCAAGGATGGCTTGCCTGTGTACCGCTTCCTCGTAGGCTTCCACATCCTTGCGCATTTGGTTTATCTTTCCGTTGTCACGGTTGAGTCCGAAGAGATTTTCCAGTCCGGCAATATTTTCGGGCGATGCTTCGCCCTTCATCCTGATGTAGCGGTACTTCAGGTCGTTGTCGGTACGGTCGTAGTCCGGCTGTCTGGCCGCATGGAGGGCGACTGCCAGGACGGTGACCATCGCGAACATTCCGGTGAAAGTCCAGAGCACGCCTTTGGATTCGATGCTGACTATATGGCGGTGCTTGTTGCGAATCCTTGCATGGTCACCGGCTACCTTCAGCAGGGCCTTGATCTCCTCCGAGGTCTGCTCCCCGGTTTTTCTTATCCCGGCCAGGATTTCAGCGGTCCTGTCCGGTAACGGGTTTCTGTCAGCCGCAGCCCGCATGCTTTTGCTGAGAGCAAGGAGTGTTCCGGCATATTGGCTGAGCGATGTCCGGATTCCGTTCAAATCCCGTTCGAGCCCGTCCCTAATTTCCCGTAACATGGCAATTCCGGCCTCACTGCCCATTATCGCATTGTTTTTATCCGCTGGGGCGGATGACAATATCTCCACTTTCTTCTCGATCCTTTCAAGACATCCGTAGATGCCTTCCAGATAGTTTTCCTGTTTCATCTTTCAAAGTTTTTTCGTTATACATGCTAGTTTACAAACTCCTTCCTTTCCTGCGCTTCTTCTTTCTCCGCAGGCGTTCCGCCTCTTTCTCGTCCTCCGTCGGTGGCACCGACGGCATGAACACGCCACCCGTACCGGTGACTTCGACCAGGTTATCAATAACCGTACCATGACTTTGTTCATGGTACGGTTGCTTTCGGGAAACGTCATTTTCCAGGGACGTGACATGGTTACGGTCCAATGCCGCATCCAGCCTTGACCAGCTGAAACTGCGGTCAATCCCACTCCCCTTGAATGACAGACCGTCCTTGATAAAGCGGATTCCCTGCACTTTATTAGTGTTTCCCTTGTACTTGAATTCCATTTCCACGCCCATTTTTAAGAGCCTATTTTGAAATTCCTTCCATGTATCTGTACTCCTCAAAGCTTCCTTAATCGCACGGTATATCTCGTATTTCACCCTTTCGGAAGCGTGCAGTTTTTCCGTTTTAACGGCCTGTTTGCCTTCGGAATAGGTGAGCGAATACTTCTTCTTGAGCATTTTCGTCACCCTCTCGTTGCGCCTGAAATCGTTGCTGTCGGAAATCACCTTCCCGTCGAAGTCCACCCGGTTGAAGACGATGTGGCAGTGCGGGTTGTCCGTCCCGTGATGCCTCACCACGATGAACTGCGTGTTCCGTATCCCCATCAGCTCCAGGTATTCTTCCGCCAGCCTTGCCATGAACGCGTCGGTCAGCCTCGGTGCGTCTTCCGGCTTGAAGCTGAGCGCGATGTGCCCCACCGGTTTCGCCACGTCCGGATTCAGCAGGCATTGCCACCGGAAGCTGCGTGCCGTCTCCTCCGCCGTTCCCAGCAGCACGCCTTCCGAGACGATGATTTCCGCATTATCCTTCTGCGTCACGTAGCGTATGCAGCCGCCGAACGAGCGGCCTTTTTTGATCTTTCCTATCATGAGGCTATCCTCCTTTAGGCCTGTAATCGTCCATGATCCGCTTCAGCTTTCCCAGCAGCTCCTCTATCAGCAGCCTTGTCCTGTAAAAGCCTGCCTGGTGCGAGAGCTTTGTCAGTTGGTTCAGGTTGTTCGCCATTCCCGCCAGGCTGCGCAGCAGCGCGTTCTCCTCCGGTGTATGCCTTGCCGTCACGGTGGCCGCCAGTGCCGCCTCTCTGATATAGACCGCCAGGCTCCGGCCGGACTTCCCTGCCCTGAACCTGAGAGCCTCGTAGCTGACGGGGGAGAACTTCACTGTCACTCCCCTGGTCAGCTTCCACGTCCTGTCCAGTGCCGGACGGCCGCGTTTTTTCTTCATCCCATTCACATCCGTTGTCATATGTTTTTTCTTTTTCGTCCGTACTTCTTTCATTCCAAAATCTGCGACCGGCGGGAGTGGATTTGTCCTCCCAGCAACCGCCGGGCGCGGGGGAGCAAGGGTTTTCGGGAATCCGGAAACATACCCTTGCTCCCCCACAGAAAAATCCCCCCGCATTTTCCACATTGAAGCGGGTACACAGGGGACGGTGCATACATCGGGTATACTCCACGCCCGGTAACAGGCTGTCAGATTTTTCTCCACTGCTCGATGTCCCCACGGTAGGCGGCAAGATGCTCCCTGGCAAGGTTCTCCAGCAGTCCGGAAACGCTCATGCCACGCCCGCCGAGCCTGCGGACGACGGCGTCCAGTTCGTCCCTCACATCCTCACTGATGAACACCGTCTTGCGGTTCCTGATCTTCGGGACGGTGAGGTACGTTTCCCGGTACTCCTCCAGCGAGGCCCTGCGCTGCCTGCCGCTCGTCCTTCTTCTCACGGGGTCTTCCGGTTCCGGCGGGGTGTCCTTTCTTCCCGCCTCCCCGGATACCTCCTCCGCATCAGTCCCGGATGGAATCACCGGTTCCGCGTCCGTACCGGCGGATTCCCCCGGACCGGGTTCCATCATGAGTCTTTCCCACCACTCGTTGTGGTCGGGGCTAGGACTACGACCGTTCTTTCTGTCTGCGGTTTCGGATGCCGCCGTTTTCTTTCCTCTTGGTTTTTCAGTCGGCTCACTTTTCATTGTACATGGATTTTAGATGGTTGATACTGTGGGCACGGTCTACCCGTTTGCCCGGTTGCCGGAAGCAAATAAAACGATAATAACAAGTACTGTGAAACGGACGGATCCGATTGGCGGGGTTTGCCGTGTTATTCATATTGTTGGATCGGTCTGACGGTGATGACTTCACAAATATACGCACCGGAAATTTTCCACTCTTCGGGAACGGATCTGAACGTCTGTTTACTAAAAGCAAGTGAATGTTAAAATCAGACTTCCATGACATCTGATGAAGGGCCGGAACCATATCCGGGAACAATCATTTACTTTGCGGATGAAACAAGTACGCATATGGTGTCAAAGGTAGTCATCCTGTCTTGAAATTCAGGATGTTCCACCGGGATTCACTAAATTGCGGCACGGAATCCGGATCCGAAAAGAGAATGAAACAGATGTCAAACCTGAAATTACATTGATTATGGAAATAGTGAACATTGAGGCAAGGACCTTCGAGGCGATGCTTTCGGCCTTCCGGACGTTCGCGGACCGGCTGGACACCCTCTGCCGGCTGTACGGCGACATGGAGGAGAAGAAATGGCTGGACAACCAGGAGGTGTGCCTGCTGCTGAAGGTCAGCCCGAGAACCCTGCAGACCCTGCGTGACAACGGCACGCTGGCATACACACAGATCTGCCACAAGACATATTACAAGCCCGGGGACGTGGAAAGCATCATCCGGATAGTGGAGGAGCGCCGCAAGCGGGCTGAAAGTATGGGAAGGTCGATCTGAAAGGTCATGAAAAACGAATGTCGAACAAAAAAAGGATCAAGTCATGATGAATACCGATAACCGTCTGCTCACCCGTGAGAGCAGCGAGCATATAAGAGAGTTCTTCTCCACCGTCGAGCGTCTCTCCGTTTCCATGGAGCGTCTCTTTGCCGGCAGGTCACCGGCGATGGCGGGCGAGAACTTCTATACGGACCGCGAACTGGCTGAAAAGCTGAAAGTGAGCCGCCGCAGCCTGCAACAGTACCGTGACAGCGGTCTGCTTGCCTTCACCCGGCTGGGCGGCAAGATACTGTACCGTTCCTCCGACATCGAGAAGCTGCTTGACAGTTGCTACCGGGAGGCGAGAACCAGGCCGGAGGAACTTTAGGAAAGTTCCGTACGGGATCGTGAACGAAGGGGCGACCGGTATGACAACCGACCGCCCCTTCGTTTTCTTTCCACCGGATGAACGACTTTGAATTTGCTCATAAAATATTTATACACAGAGCGTTTTTTCTTTTACGAATTATGATCCGGTGACAACATTGGCATAACATGGCGGGACATGGAAACATTTTTCCGGTATGGCATAAGATACGGGGATTCCATTATAAAAAAAGACCCTTGTTTTATTATGTCATTATGTTATTCTGAAATTGGGGCGGGATGTCCGTGTACCGGTGGAACGGTCCGTTCCCGTAATGGCGGCATATCCCGTACCGGTATCATTATCCTCCGGCAATGCCGCTTCCCGGTCTTACCGGAGTGACCTTATGCCGGCCGGTGACAACCGCATGTCCGTGCGTAAACATGGCGGCGCATAAAAACAGGCACATCCCCCGGGCTCCTGTTCCGTCGGATGCGCCTATCTCCGTCATGTCATATACAGCCGGACTCCTCCGGTCCATGCCTCTATCTCAGTATCGGGTTCGAGAGCAGTATCTTGTAATAGGCCACCCCGCCAATCTCTACCGGCATCCTCGCCATCATGAACTGCACGCTCTTCCTCTCCACCTTCGCCTGCCGCATGAGTCTCTGCACGATAAACCCGGCCGAGAACCTTGCGCATCTTTTGTCCTTCCAGACAATGAACCCCTCGCTGTCATCGGCCCGGCAGATGTACCAGTCATCCGTCTCGTCATCGTGGGCGAAGTTCACCCGTCCGCCACCGAGGATTCCCAATTCGATTGACATCGTCTTTGACAGATAGACGGTCCCCCTGCTGTCAAGGTTGATGGTCCGCTTTCCCTTGTATGTGACTTCCTGCGGACGGGAGTTTTCCCTGTTGTATACTATCAGTGCCATAACTTTCTTACTTTTCCGTTAAACAATTTTTTACAATACATGAAGCTTTCCACCGCCAGCATCTGACTTCTCCATGCGAAACCGCTGTGGGTACGTACCGCGTCCACTATCCTGCATACTTTCTGCGATATGGCCGATGCCGAGATACCCATGCATTCCGCCAGTGCCTTGAACGAGAACTGCGCCTCATAGAACCTGAGCATGAACATCCGGTACTCCTCGTAGGAGAACTTCTGCCTTACGAAACGCAGTATGTCCTTAACCAGCCTCTCGCACCCGTTCAGGTCGTCCTCGGAAAGGAATTTTGCCTCCTCGCCACATCGGAGGAAGAAATCATCTTCAGGGTGTGCATACCGGTTCTCCCTTTTAATCTTTACCAGGGCCGCCTTTTTATAGCATCCGATGAAATACGCGTCATAGTCCGTTATGTCCTTTCCGGGAACCAGCACCTGCCTTCTTACGAAAAGGTAGGTGTCATGGAAATTGTCCTCGTCCAGCATTCCGTACCGGCGTAACGTTCCTCTCAACCTGTCATAGGATTTTGTGAACCACTCGTTGAACAGTCTTTCCTTTTCTGCGCTCTTGTCTGCCATAGCCTTATATTTTTTTGAGTTATACATGGCCTACACGGGTAGGCATTCTTATTTCTTGTGCTTCCTCCAGTTTGTTTTTCGGCGGTCTCCGGCAAGGCTTGCCGTGAAAAAATTACGCTCACGCGAAGCGTGAGGAAGATTTTTTTCACGAGCAACCAGCCCGCAGGGCCGCCTTGCGGGACCGGCCTGAAAAACAACTATTTTTGCCGCAAGAAATGAGGATGACGGATTCCTTCTGTCTATTGCCTGTCCGGTGAGAATCTAAAATACCATGCAGCTTTTCTGTCTTCGGCATGCTTGGAGAAATATTCAAGGATATGGAATGAGAACGGCAATACGTGATATTGCAGAAGGAGCGGAAATGGGATTGGAAACAGGAAGCGTGTCCGGGCTTTCATGCGGTTTATACGGCAGTGTTGATTTTGGGGAGGATTACAGGGAAGTGACAGGAAGGTTGGCCGTTCCGGAGAAATTGTATGTGTACGTTGTTCCTTTCGAAATACGGAGTCCTTTAAAATCATGGAAGACCTCATTCGGGAATGTGTTCCGGGCAATACCCCGCCACGGAACGGTTATGACACTTGATATCAGGCCGTAAGCCGTTCCGTAGCTTCAGTATCCCATATCCCATGCATGAATGTGGATCAGGCGGCATTTCACCTCCTTGCCCCGTTTACGGACATGCCGATGCGTTGCCTGCCGGAATTCTCATTCAAGCAGTTTTCGTCCGCCATCATCTTCCAGCACACGCATCTGCTGGATAGCTATCCGGTTCAGTCTCACGAGCCGTTCGCCCTGCGGTATGCCCTGGTCTATGAATACGGCGTTCAGGTTTTCCATATTGGAGAGGCAGATCAGTTCATTGATGGAGGCATAGTCACGGATATTGCCCTTCAGACCGGGATTTTGCTCACGCCACATCCTGGCGGTCATCCCGAACATGGCCACGTTGAGCACGTCCGCCTCTTCCGCATAGATGATGCTGGCCTGTGCGGGGGTGACTTCCACCGGTATCAGGTTCTGCCTGATGGCATCGGTATGTATGCGGTAGTTGATCTTTGACAGTTCCCGTTTCGCACTCCAGCCGAGCTGGGTCTGCTCCTCCTCTTTCAACCGCTGGAACTCTTTCAGCAGGTACAGCTTGAATTGAGGGGATACCCACGTGGCGAACTCGAATGCGATATCCTTGTGTGCGTAAGTCCCTCCATAGCGTCCGGCCTTGGCGATGATACCCTTGGAGTTGGTCTTTTCCACCCATTGTTTGACGGAAAGGATGAAACGGTTCAATCCGGCCTCGTTTTTAATTCCCTCGAATTCGGGGGAATTAAAATCCGGATTGTACATCTCCTCCCATATGCCCAGAAACTCGACGGTATTCTTGTTACGCAACCACTTTTCAATAAGGGCGGGACCGTTTTCCATATTGCGGACCATGTCGGTCAGGGAGATATAATCCTTGTCATTGTACGTGATGACTGTCACTTCTGTATTCTGGACTTTAATTTTAGCCATGTTCTTTTAACGGTTATTCGGTTATTATTGGTTCGATGTACAAATGTACGGTGTATTTTTCGGAATGTTCCTCCATATCCGGAAAAGTTTGTGTCACGCCGCCTGTTACGACAAGCCGTTTCTACCAAGGAAAGGGCAGGCAATACCGGCTGACGTGGATACAGGCGGAACAACCCGCATATGCAATGCAGAGGGAGCAGGAGAGCCTTCACCACAGCCGGAGAGGAAAGCGGTCTCATGCCGGGGTACGGCATGAAAAGGGGGCTCCCGGACAGTTCTTTTCCTTGTCGCACATGCACTACGTCGGTCGCAGTTTTCGCCTTCTGAATCCCTCTTACGTCCGTCCCTGCGCTTTCGGAGCGTTTTTCCCGGTAGAAAATTTCACCATGCGGAAATTTTCTGCCGGAAACCGGAGGGAAAAACGCGGAGTCCCGGCAGGGACGGACGAACTTTGATGAGGAA
>ENA-OQBL01000099-OQBL01000099.1-human-gut-metagenome-genome-assembly--contig:-NODE-99-length-50324-cov-4.500827_pt1 | contig 50324 bp, 38 predicted proteins | sample MGYA00242747_ERZ504553 | MGnify/ENA primary metagenome ERZ504553 (study PRJEB26092, sample SAMD00036240) | human gut metagenome | host: Homo sapiens | study: EMG produced TPA metagenomics assembly of...
CCAACGATCAAGAATAACAAACATAAAATTAATTTTTTCATTTCTCCAATCATTCAGTTTTTAGAGGATATCCCCTGAGTCATATTAAAGTTATTTTTGCAATCTTATGGAAGCCATCTTCTTAAACAATTCCAGTTTCTGAAGAGATAATAAAGCTTTCTTGCGCCATTCCTTGTCACCATACACTCCGGCCTCGGAATAGTTGAATGGTTTAAATCCTATTTTACGGATATTTTTTCGTGAAACTAACGTATAGTCGTCATTCTTCACATCCTTAAACAAAGGATCGAGCATAACAGAGTGAGGCTCCTTCATCTTCTTCCATTCCGCAAAGCTCTTATCCATCATAGTAATGGGAGTGGAATCTGTGCGCCAATATAAATTATAATCCATATCCACATTTGCCTTATCCCAAGTTCTGACCAAAGTCTCCCCTTTATCATGCAAGATGATATTATGCTTAAAATGTAAGGAAAGATGTGGTTCCGCACGCGTCAACTGCACTTGATGATAAAAGCCGAACGCTAATATATTATTCTCTATCTTGTTATTTTTCCCATAATGCTGATGAAAACCGCCACTCTTGCAACGAAGCACCAGATTATTACTCATTTCCACTCCTGTGGAACCTTCATCAGTGTATAGTCCCCAGCCTCCGTAATCATAGGACAACACATCTGTTATCACGTTGTTGCAAACCTTGGTTCCTTCAGACTCGCCCAAGGTGTAGACAGCTCCCATGTCCGATAGCTCTCCCCATCCGATGTGATGGATGCGGTTATACATAATGATATTGTGCACGGAAGGGCTATGCTTCTTCATCATCACAGTTTCCATCTCTCCCTTTTCATTCAATACAGGAATCGGTGAAGCCGAATCTTCATTATATCCCCATACCCATCCTACGGAAACACCGGAATAAAGGATGTCGAAAATATCATTATGGGTCACTTGGTTGTCACTGGTATGAAACAAAGCAACTCCTACTCCGCAGGGTTGTTCGTGTCCAGCATCGGTGACAATATTGTTATTGATGACATTGCCGCTGGTCACTTTACGCGTAGTGGCTCTCAAATAAGGTTCGCCTATTTTAATGCCACCTGCGCCCAAATCGGCGATGTAGCAATGCTCGATTCTATTCTGGTGGCACTCCCGTCCGAAGCTGATGCCATATGCACCGGTATGAAGCATCTCGCAATCCTCAAAAATGATGTTTTCCGCAAAATCAAACTGGATGGCCGCCTCTGTGCCTGCTGCTGCTTGCATCGGCTCTTCGCCCTCGAAGGGAACCATGTAAGAAGAATATTGGAACGACAATCCCTTGAATTTTATGTTCTTCACAGGATTCTCCGGTTCTCCCTTCACCGAAATCCATTGATGCAGTACCGGAGCGACGCAAAACGCTGTATTCATATCCTCTCCTTCACGAGGCATATAATAGAGATAGCCGGTTTCACGGTCCAGAAACCACTCACCTGCCATATCCAGCGCCGCCTTGTAGTCATACATAAAGTAGCGGGAACCTTTAAGAATCTGGTTCCACGGCTTCATGCCCCTTCCTTCCATATAGATGCGGGCAGAGTCCACCTCCACATATTTCGGGTTCTTGCGCGTAATGTCCCATTTGTGGTAGAAACGAAACTTGATGTTTTTCAGTTCCTTTCTGGAAAGTCCTTTCATTGATTCCCAGTCGGAATACTCAAAATCAATCTGCTGGACAGCATAGTTAGCAAGGCTGCCCCCCTTGACAATCGGGGTTTCTTTGGACGACTTTACAAAAAACCAGTCCACGTTGGGAGTACGAGCCAAAATAGCACGCTGCCCGTTCACATAAAACTGCTCAAAGTTAAATCCATACCTTAACACCTCCGGGATATAAGCTTTATACAACCCGTTCTCACATTTTTGCCATCCCTTTATGCAAAGACCTCCCATGAAACGCGGCTTCTCCTTCCCTTGCGATTTGATAACCACAGGACGGGAAGAAGGCGTCTCAATAGAAAGAGGGGCTTCCATGTAATAATCACCGGAAGCCACCTGCACAAACAAGGTGTCAGCCGACCCGTCAGAAGAGAGTTTCCCTTCAAGTGCTTTGTTCAAAGAGTAGAAAGGAGAAGTGGCGGTACCATCCCCTTGACTATCATTACCATTACTAGATATATAAACAATATTCTGACCGCCCTTGGCTGACTGTGTTTTCTCGTAGGAACCATACGCCGAAACAGACGACAATCCACATACGGAAAAGAAAATTGCAAACACAAAACTTGTATATTTCATTCTATCTTATTTTTTAAGATGCCGGTATCTCAAACGGCTTTATCATTTAAATTATTACCAAACTTGATAAGGTGCTCCCTTTATCGTCAACAGAGAAGATACGCCTGCCGCATAGTTGGGCTGTCCTCCCCCTACGAACAGAGTCACCTGACCGTTCTTTTCCACCAAATTGCCGTCAGTTTCCGTCAGAGCCAACTCCTCAGGCGTCAACGTAAAAGAAACACTGGTGGACTCTCCTCGTTTCAGATGAATCCGCTTGAAACCTTTCAATGCACAAAGAGGAATTTGCTTCCTGCCGTCCTGGGGATGCACGACATAAAGTTGCACCACCTCATCGCCGTCACAATCTCCCGTATTGGAAACGGTAACAGTGACCCGGGCTGTATCACCGGTATGAGTTTCATCCACACATTGCACATCCGAATAGGCGAAAGTGGTATAACTCAAGCCATATCCAAACGGATAACGCGGTTCCCCTTTAAAGTAGCGGTAAGTACGTCCAAGCATCGAATAGTTCTCGAAAGGAGGCAAATCATTGTCACTTTTATAGGTTGTCAACGGCATGCGTCCTGCCGGATTGCAATGCCCAAAGAGCACATCGACAATGGCATCTCCCGCTGCTTGTCCGCCATACCATGCCTGAAGCAACGCATCGGCATTCTGGCTTTCCCACTCAAAACTCATTACCGAGCCCGACATATTGACTATAATCAAAGGACGTCCGGTTTTCTTCAGTTTTTTCAACAGCTCAATCTGCACCAAGGGAAGCTGCATAGTGGTGCGGTCTCCGCTGGCAAACCCTCCATAGCCTGCTGCTCCGGCATCTCCGGCTTCACCTTCATAATCGGCACTTATACCACTCACAAAAACAATAACGTCCGACTGCGCGGCTTTATGAGCTACTTGTACGAATGACGGAGCATCCTTCAGTTTATCCACGATACCTACTCCCGGCAAATAATTAATTTTAATCTTATCGCCCAAGCGTCGCTTCAGACTCATATAAGGAGTAACGATTTCAGAAGGAGTCCCGAAATAATTAGCCAGCTGGGTCTGCCCGTTATCGGCATTGGGCCCAATCAAGGCTATGCTCTTTATCTTTGAAGCATCAAGAGGCAAAATGTGATTCTTATTCTCCAACAAGACGATAGATTCCTTAGCCATGCGCTCCGCATGTTGCTTATGCGCTTCGCATTCCAAGACTTCCCGTCCGATGGAGCTGTAGGGCACTCGTTCTGCCGGGTCGAACATACCTATCTTAAATAGGATAGTAAAGAGACGGCTTAAAGATACGTTAATATCCCTTTCCGAGTGCAGCCCTTTCTTTACACCCTCTGCCAGCAAATGATACAAATTGCCACATTCCAGGTCGGTACCGGCAAGCAGGGCATCGCTCATTGCTATTGTATGCTCGGGGTGCGTCTTATGGAACTCGGCAAAGTCTTTCAATGCCCAACAATCGGATGTGACATATCCGTCGAAATGCCACTGGTTGCGCAGAATATCCACCAGCAAGGGGTCATTGCCGCAACAAGGCTGACCGTTCAGCCGATTGTAAGCGCACATCACCCCGTGTACCTTTGCTTTCGTAACCAGTTCGCGGAAAGCCGGCATGTAGGTATCCCACAAATCAAAGACAGAGGGGCGAGCATCGAATGAATGGCGATTGTATTCGGGACCGCTATGCACTGCATAATGCTTGGCGCAGGCTACCGATTTCAAATAATGCGGATCCTCTCCCTCCAAGCCGCGTACAATTGCCGCGCCCATCTTGGCGGTAAGATAAGGGTCTTCTCCATACGTTTCCTGTCCGCGTCCCCAACGGGGATCGCGGAAGATATTGATGTTTGGAGTCCAGTAAGTCAATCCGCGATACCGCGTACCGGTCTTACCCGCTTTCCAATCTTCATTAAAAAGCGCACGTCCTTCCGTAGAGGTAATATCCCCCATCTTTTGCAAGGCTTCTGTATCAAAGGTAGCCGCCATGCCGATGGCCTGCGGAAAGACAGTAACCTTCTCCAACGTGCGCGCCACGCCGTGCAATGCCTCGTTCCACCAGTCATACGCCGGTATGCCCAAACGTGGAATAGCCGGAGAATGATGCTGCATCAACAGTACTTTCTCCTCCAGCGTCAATCGTGCTACAAGATCCTTCACACGCACCTCCAAGGGCAAATCAGCATTCCTGAAAGGGAGATTTTCCACCTGCGCCTGCGCCCCAAAAGACCAAAAGCATAACACGAAATAAAGTGAAATCTTCTTCATATTGGTTTCTTCATTAAATCCTTCCTTACTTTTTTCAATCCGCGTTCCGCTTGAAAGGCAAAATGCCTCAAGTACTTTTCATCCGGTCCGGCTTCACGGATAACTTTCTGCACATCAATCGACAGCCTCTTCGGTTTGGGAGCCGTCCAACTGAAAGAGGCAGGAACGTTTGCCGTCTCAGCTGGCACTATCGCCCGATTGGCTATATACAGTTTCTGTATGCCATTACGCAATGAATTGGAACTGATAGGCGCTATCTCCAGCTTGCCCTTTCCCGGAGTACGTTTCTTGTCAACGGTCTTTTCGCCCACCAGTTCATCGTTGAAGTAGAAGCGGAACGTCTTGCCGTCATAGCTGAAGGCAACCGTATTCTCCTTATCATCCTCCACCACATTACCCGAAGCTATCTCATACAGGTTGTCGTTGCCTCCGCCTATGTTCAAGTAGGCTACAGCCTGCTTTCCCTGAATGAGCATACCATAGAATCCATCCGTACCGAACGAGCCGTTTTTCCGTACAATCCAACGCTGCTCCTTCCGCCCCGACAAATTGAGGAACGTGCTGATCGGATGAAAACAAGCGTGTACGGTCAGCTGTTCGGCGTCCATACCCGGACGATTGTCGAAGACTGGTCTGGGAGTGTTCATGTCGAAATTATTATTTTCCCAAGTCTGCAATTCCGCCGATGAACTTCTGCCAAAGCTGGCAACCTTACCGCTTACCTTGCCCACCACCGTGTTCTTTATCGTGATTTTCGAACTGCACTCATCAAATCCCATCGCGTCTACCACGCCATAGACTCCCTCACCTTTGTATATCTGGTCAATGTAGTTACCATCATATACCGAACCTTCGCAATCGCCCAATGAATAAATGCCCGCAGCATCACCCAGCGTCTGTGCCACATGGTGTATGTAGTTATGGGCGATGTAATTGTTCTTGGTGTAATTCGGGTCAAAAGCCCAGGTCCATCCCATGCTCACGCCGCTGTAGCTTACATAAGATATTTCGTTTTTCAGAATCTTGTTATTGGAAGTCTGAGCCATCCATACGCCAACGGCAGCAGGATGAACATGTCCAAGGCTGGTAATCAAGCAATTGCTTATCACATTATCGCGAGGGACGTCACGTTCCGGCACACCGGCTTCCTTAACCTGGCGGATATCAAAGCCAATGTATATGCCTCCCGCACCGGTATCAGAGATTTCACAACCATTCAGTTTTATGCCACGGCATCCCTTGGCTATGGCTACGCCGATAGCTCCCAAATGACGCATGCCGCACTGTCCGAACGTAATATTATCAGCATATTCAAAATGTAAAGAGGCACCTGCCGTAGGTGCTGCCTGTGCGCCCGTAAATCCCGGTCGAATATCCGAAGGGAAATAGGGAATGCTTTTCTGGATTTCTGCCGGCCAGTTGGGAGCAATGTCATACAGCCCCATCCGATAAGAGGTATATTGGAAATCAATGTTTTCAAACTGCACATTCGCTATCGGATACTGGGCGGTACCCTCGAAATCCACAATGCGTTCCAACCGGGGAGCATGGATATTCATCTCTTTGGGATTTTCCCCCTCATTGGTCAGCAGGTGCAACTTGCCGCTTTTCCTGTCAAGAAACCACTCCCCCGCTTCATCCAAAGCCTCACGTATGTTTTCAATCCTGTAACGCATATTCTGTCCGAAATTTCCTACAGGATAGCGACAAGGAGAGGTGAAATAGACTTCATTTTTAAGCGTATCTATCGACAAGATGGATTGCCAGGAACACTCCCAACTATGGAAGGTCAATATCTCGGCGTTCTGCCAATCGTCCCAATAACGAACGTCATCGCCTGTATACGCAAAACCACAACGTGATAACCAGAATTTTGCTTCCTTTTCAGAATCACCCAATACACGATTGGCTTTTCCTATAATGGAAAGCCCACCTTTTGTTCTGAAGAATCCTTCATTAGGGGTACGTGCACGTACCAAACGTTTATGCCCGGAAAATAATTGTCGGAAATACCAATTTCCATTTTTCACTTCTGGTAATTCTGCCACCCAGTGGTTCGATTCTATTTCCACCCAATCCGTAATGTGCCTGCCGCCGCTCAATACGACGTCTCCTTTTCCCCACGAACGGAATGTCACCATTCCATCATTTCCGGAGTTCTGCTCGGAAGTCATCCGCAACGGAGCCTCCAGTTCATACAATCCAGGGGCAATACATACATTTACCGGATCGATATTCCCGCTTGCACGCAACTCTTTGAGTTTTTCCGTCACCTGCTGAAGGGAAACGAACGGATTGTTCTTACTGCCATCTCCCTGTCCTGAAACCTGTTGGGATACATATACATCAATGGTCTTAGCTGAACTTCCTAAAAAAAGCCCCAACATACAACCAAATCCCAAAAACCTTTTGATATTCATTTTGCAATATAGTTTATACGTTATTACTCCATCAACGCCGTTACGCACCAAAGGTAGGGTGCCTGCCCATGATAATCGCCGGTTATGCGGGGACGGTCGTAATAATACTGCTTGTCATTCTTCTTATTGGTGCCCACACATACTTCAGTCACATCGCCCTGCTCATTGATATAAGGGACAAGTGCCAACCACGCTTTTCGCGCAATCGGGGCATATTCTTTCTTGGGGAGCCATCCTTGCTTCACACCGGTAATAATGGCATAAGCAAACATTGCCGAGCCTGAAGTTTCCGGCCAGCAGTCCGGCTGGTCCACCAGCTGGTTCCACATTCCGTTTTCTCCTTGATACTCTTTCAAGCTATTCATCATCGTCAAATATCCCTTCAAAATACGTTTACGCTCTGGATTGTTTTTGGGAAGCGCTTTCAACAATTCCGTCATGCCAGCTGCCATCCAGCCGTTTCCGCGTGCCCAATAGAAAGGAACGTCTGGGGCGTGATAAAACAATCCGTTCTCGCATTGCAATTCATCTAGATAATAAACCATCTCCTTTGCCGCCCGATTAATATATTCCTTGTTTCCTGTCACCCGGTATGCCTGGCTCTGTACAATAGTAATCATAAACATATCGTCAATCCAAAGGCGGGTCTGCCAAGAAAAGCCTTTTTGCGCCCATTTCTTTTCTCGGTCACTGGCGTCAGCTGGCAATTGCCATTGCGTGTCGGCATAAGGCATTCCCAAATCATAATATTTCTGATTCTTAGTGATTCGGTAAAATTCCAAAGGCAAACAACCGAACATGTTCAAATCGACATGGTTCTTAATCGGGAGATACACCTTCTCCTCCGTGAACAAAGGTTCAAAACGCTTCTCCAACATTCCGATCAGTTCATCATCACCGGCTACCTGGGCATAGCGCAAAGCCCCCAGCCACGTACAAACTTCGGCATAATGAATCCATTTGCCATCATGCAGAAAATGTTTGCCCGGTATGAAGTGGCGGCCCAACTTGGCACCAATCTCTTTCGGGACATATCCTTCGGGAAAATTCTTCAAATTCAAATCTCCGTTACCTTTTGCAAAACTTTTCCCTCCAACAACCAACGCCAAAAGCAAGCATAAAACATATTTCATATTTTCATTTGTTTGATATAAATTTATAAAAGATACAACTATTACTTTTTCTCGTAAAAGATGGGCAAAGGCGGTGCGTCAACCGGCTTATTGCTACGAGGCAATTCCTCGGGCGCCACCCCTCCCAATTTAGACCGATAGATCTTCAATCCTCTGACAGGCGCATTCCAAAGGCTTACTAAAGTTCCTTCGCATCCACGATCAGGCATCATCTGCGCATGCACTTCCATGTATTGGTCGAACAGCAACAAGGCACGATTACAAATCTCCTGCGCACGTAGCTGTTCCGCTTCCGAAACCGTTCCATCCTCTTCCTTACGAATGGTCTGTATCTCAACAGCCTCTTCGAAAGCCTGCAAATAGATAACCGAACAGAGAATCCGATTACCGATGAACGACAGATAACGAAAGGCTTCACTCGACTTATCGAGCGGTTTAATCAAGTCGGACAGGACTTTTCCCGCTTCCAGATAGTAATCATGCGCAGCTTTTATCTGTTCCTTTCTCATCCACGTGTACGAACCTCCCGCACGCCAGGCTCCCATCCAGCAGAAGCCAATATTCCCCAAGTGTTTCTTGGCATAACTATCTCCTTCATTCACCATTGTCATTACACTGTCATACCTTTCCACATCTTCGATGCCCAATCTTGCCGCATACTCCTGATAGAAAAAATAGGAAGAGAGCTTCCCTTTCAATGTTGACTCCGCGGCATAACGCGCCGATGTTCGGTTCTCTGCCGTCCGCCAGTGGTTATACAACAAAGAGCCATGCTGTTCACCGGGCAGCATTTGCTCGATATATCCCATCAGACGTGCATTGCCCTCAACCGAGTTTTGATACAGGTACATCAATCCGTCAAACTCTATCCAGGAGTATAGTTCCGTATGACGCATATCCTCCGGAGTGTGGATGACGTCCATGACAGCCTGTGCCGTTCCCTCGCTTCCATGCGAAGGCATCAGACAGATAGGAGTCTCCGGCAAAGCCAGACGTGCCAACCGGTACCCCCCTTTCGTATAATCCGTGATGGAAGAATAGATACCTAATTTCAATTCCGGTCCATCGTGCTTCTCTGCCTGCAACTTCTCTATAGTCTTCACAATGATACCTACCTGCTTATACAAGGCATTCAAGTCAGACTGTTGGGAACGAATGGGAGCACATACCGTAGAATCATTGGCAATGTCCTCCGGGAAATATTCATTCAGTGTGTTTCTTACCTCCTCTTCCGTGCAACGCGGTCCCCATCCTCCGGTTTCTTCCGTTATCATCTCCAAGGCATTCAGTCGGGGATAGCTTCTCAGGATGTCTTCGGTGGTTTGCACAGTTTGTTCAATGGTTGCGTAGCGAGGCTCGAAAGAGTATTGCACATAGAATCCCAAATCAGCGGCATAGTTTATCAGCTTCTGCATCCAAGCCACTGCAAATCGGCTACGCTCGGCAGGATTGGAAAAGAGGGGTTCGGCACCCGGTATACAAAAAATGCTGTCATTTCTCGACACGTTCTTTTTCAACCGTTCGTTGTCATACATGTAATGCACATTTCCATAGAAGAAATTACCGGCAAGCGCCAAGCTGTCTCCTATTTGCGTTTCGTACCACTGACCCGGATAGCTGTGAATCACCAGTTTGTTAAAACGCATACGCAGCAAAGAGTTCAGATACTCCTTGGCATCTTCTATCTTATAAGAAGAAATGTCCATCGGGAAATTCACATGTTGGCGGATTCCTCTCCAACGCACTTTGGGAGTTACCATTTTGCTCTCTATCTGTGAAAGTTTCTTCTTCACCCCAGGCTTGGAAACGCCGGTCACATCAAACGTATAGCCCAGTTCCTCAAGCAGCGTATAGAAACCGTGCGCAGCTCCCAGTTCATCTCCGCCTATCAGGCATATCCGGTTCTCTTCCACCCGATAACCAAACGATCCATCCTCCAGCGTGGAGTCCACACACAAGACGTAGTTCACCTTCTCTGCTCCGGGTATCTCTTTCAGATACAGCTTCATATCTTTTTCCACCAACTTCGTAGTAACGGAAGGTTCAAAGCCTTCGCATTCCACTTTCATGCCACCGCAGCTTGCCAACAACAACCAGCAAGCCAAGAACGGAAGTAAAATAAAAGTATAATTAAAACGTTTCATTCTATTCATGGTATATTAATTTGTTTTTCTTTTCCGAACCGACTACCGTCATCTTCAGACCTTGTTTATCTGTAACCAATACAATGTCCGCTGGCGATTTTATTTTTAGGATTGACTTCCCGTCACGGAACAACTCATCGAAAGCACCGCAAGCCAAACGTTTGATTGTCCCTGTTTCATCAATATCCAACGCCACCATTCCCTGATACTTGCCAGTGTACACATGATTACCCACCCGGATAGAGAACTCAGTGCGGGAGTCGTTTTTCAACGAAAGATAATCCGTCACAACCACGGCACCGTCCGCACAACGGTTCCCTTCAACATAGCCGTTGGGAAGAATCCCCAACTTAGCCACATTCTCCAGCGAGAAACGGGTTGCCACAGCCTTTCCTGCCACCTCCTTTTGCCACTCACTGAGGTCATTCGCATAAAAGTCATTTTGCGCTTCCCCTTCTAACAGCAACTTACCTCCGGCATTGACATAACGTCTGATGAAATCGGCGGTTTTGGGCTTGATATACTGAGGGTTCAGCAAAACGACCGCCTCAAAGACATGTCCGTTCATCATGGGTTTGTACTCGTGGTTCAGTGTCAGTACATCGTTCTCTATCAAATCAGTCGGCACCAAGGCATTCAGATAGCCCGCCTTCCACATTTCCTGCACTTTCTCCTGAAACTGCAAGGTGTTGTTAATGTCATACCTGCCCCGTTTCCCGTAATCAGGATACCAGTTTGCCAACGCCTCCATGCCGGCAATAACCAAAATACGGCAGTCGGCGTATGTAGCGTTGAAATGGTTCAGCAGTTTCGCCATGCGCTCCACTTTCCATATAGTAGGAGCCACTTCGGAAGATTCCAAAGAGACTCCCCATGCACCTTTGTCATTGATGGCATGGTAGTGCGTCCGTATGCCATATTGTAAATCCGTCAAAGCTTTGCTTGCGAAAATATCCAAATTTCTGTGATAATACATGTTGTACATCACATTCTGTGTATTCGCCATGCCGATTCCCATCTGTATGGCAGTGGCGATGTTTTCATCGCTATGCCCATAGTCGCGGGGCAACGTCCACCAATTGATGCCGGTAGACCAGATTTCATCCTCATCAAACGCATTATGGAAGGTATTGTGCAGTCCCAAGAAAACGTCCGTGCCATAGAGTTTTTTGGCAAAACGCGCCAAGGCTCTTTCCGCTCTCAAAGGTCCATGCCTCATCACATCCATATAAAAGTTCTTCGCCTTTATCTTCTCGGTGTCATTTCCCTCGGGCGAATAGCGCATCTGGAACAAATCTTCATCCAGATTCCGGTTGTATTGGTGGCGATATTGTTCCTTCATTGCCAACGAATAATGACGGATGCGGAACGTTTCGTCGTCCTTCATCATGAAGCCAGGCTGTACAGCCATGTAGCCGAACTCGTCGAAACCGATTCCTTTGAATGGGATGTCCGAATAGGCTTTCAACACCCGGTAATAGCTGTCAAGCGTGTAATCGGCAAACAGAGTCGGCCATTCATAATAAATTTCCGACATCACATACACATCGTAGCCCGCCAGTTCCTCGCCAGCGTTAATCTCTATCTGGAACCTATCCACGTCTCCTTTCTGCACACAGCAGCGGGTGATTTCGTGAAGAGAACCGGGTTTGTAGGTATCCGTGCCACATTTCTGGAAAGCGTAGGCACGCAACAGTTCCTGTTTGAACGGCTTTACCGTTCGGACATGATGCGGCTTGTTGCTGCACACGGCAGTACCGTTGGCATTCAGTCTGGTTTCCGTTTCCACAATCGTGCGACTGCAATTCTCCTCCGTATAGTTTCGTGCATGCCAGACTTGCAGCCCGATGCCGATGTTCAAGCTGTCTGCTTTCGCCACTAGGCGTTCAAACACCGGATGCATGGTTTCTACATCATAAAAATCTACGCCGTTGCGCGCCGTCAGAAAAATTAAGGTGTAAGGAGTGGTCCGGGCATACTCTTCCAATTGCTTCAAGTAAACATCCCCCTCCAGTGTTTCGGGAGTGATGAACCAATACCCTACCAAAGGATGTCGGGTATTGGCAAGTTCCGACGTATAGATCACTTCCATCTCTTGTACCGTGGCAAACACAGGCAGTATGGAACAGAAAATCAAGCAACTCAGTAGTGCTTTGGCATATCTCAATAGAACCATTGGCTTACTGATTTAATCGGTTTTTCAGTCGGTTTTACAGGTACTTCGACGGACAATCTGCCCCATGAAACCTGCAACATTCCCTCGGAAAGAATCGACTTGGTATCCTTTATGGCTACCTCATCTACCTTGCTTCCTACTGACAAAGCCAATGCATAGACAGCCTGGTCTATCTTTGTCAAATCAAAATCCTTCTCCTCACCAGCATAAATCACATAATCTATCCAGGCATTCTTCTCGTCTTTCCCTTGTTCCCAATGTCCTTTCCAAGAACCGAACCGGGCCTCAAGCAACTGAATGGCTATTTGCACCCCCTCCACTTCCAAGGTAAAAGCATCGTTGTCGCAGGAAGGCAGCTGGATGCAAGTCTCCCGGCAATTACCCAACTCAAAACGAAGCCGCAGGTCGCTCGCCTTGAATTTGCCCTCCTCAATGCGTCCGATGGTAATGTGCTTGTCTCCTCCATCCGTTCCGAAGTCCATCACAGCCACCACCTTGTTCTGTTGTTGCTGTGTGTGCATATATACGGTGCTGAAATCGAAAAAGTCGTGCAGGAAACGCACTTGCAGGTAGTGCGGCCAGTCCACCGTTCCCCAGTATGCAGTTAATGGGCGACGCTGATTCCACATACTGGAACGTGAAGCCGTGGAAAGCACGTATTCATCTGTAAGATAAGTATATCCTTTTATTTGAGGTTCGTTATATTCGAAGACATCTATTTCCGTTCTCGGATATTCTGGCTCCAAGAAGTAAGGAAGCAGATGTTCGGGGATGTGGTGAGTGGACTTTACGTCTGCACGCGGCTTGCCGCAACCCAAATCGATTTTTCCATCGGAAGCCTTTTTCAAGATGTCATAGAAGGAAGCATCAGTTAAGGTGCTGTAAGAGCGGCTATTTGGACCTACCCATTGTCCAGAGGGCTTGTGATAATGACGTGCAATCATTTCCCACCCCATTTCATACAACTCATCAATCATCCTTTTAGCTTCCGGCTCTACTATATGACGCTGCATTCTGTTCAGTTCATCCAGTGCCACAATAGTATAGGTGGGACTGTTATATTCTGTAAAGCCTTTTTGTTCTTGTGTATATTGATAAAAAGTATATAAGCGTTCATTGGCATACTTTTTCATTTCGGGCAGGTCGAAGAGGTGGGACACCATGTAGGTGACGTAGGTTCCCATAATAGCAATGTTAGTGTAGCCCGGTTCACAATCTCTTTTTTGTACCGATCGGGCGGCAAGAATCAGTGCATTCTTCATTTTCTCCTGCAACTCGGCAGGCAGGCGATCTTGGTGTTCCATATAGATATCCAACAGACAAACGGCATTGAAGTCCGCCCAGTTATAGTCTATCGGCGTCTTTTTCGTTGCCAACGGCTCCTCCTCAAAATAGGGCCAAACACCGCAGGAAGGAGAATTAGGGTCTGTATCCTGCACGGATATGACCTTATCTACAATGTCGATGGCACGCTGTTCGTATTGCGGTTCCTGGCTATCGAACAAATCCACGGCATAGAACAGCGAAGCGCGAGTATCGTGGTAAGTGCCACTTTGGGCATCTGTGTGATAGTTCCATCCGTTCAGAACTTGGGTCAGCATGCAGCCTTCCGGGTCATATTTCGGGTCACACTCCCGGATTTTTTCAAGTAATATCTCTTTATCCGTCTGTGAAATTTCTAACGGACCATATTTTATATAGCCATCATTGTACTCTTTTCTTCCGGCACAGGCAGTCACGACAAGCATCAACAACAAACAAATGGCATTAGATTTTCTTTTCATACGATTCTGTTTTTAGAAAGAAAGTGTGCCAAAACCGATTTCCACCACAGATTACCGGATTGTCACAGATTATCCAACTCAACTATTCAATGTCTAAAAAAAATCTGTGTCAATCTGTGCAAGCCGTGATGAGTTTTGACACACCGTCTTCCATCTTACACAAAAATTAGACTAATTACATTTTCGGAGTATCCCAACCCGGATTTTGGGTCAAGTTCGGATTCTTCAGGATTTCATCCGTCGGAATCGGGCTCAGATAATCGCGGTCTGCATTAAAGTGGTAAGTACCACCGTTCAGGCTAGTCTTCAACGGGTCTAGATAACCGTTTTCATCTACCGGTATGGGAATGTTCTTTTCAACTTCGTTGGCATAATCTTCCACGCACAGACGGAAACCTTTCGGACGTTCGCCCTCAAACAGCTTGTGTGCTCTCCAACGTTTCCAATCGTTGGTACGATAACCTTCACCTGCCAATTCCACACGACGTTCCTGACGTATAATAGCCAGTTCATCGGAAACGGGATAACCGTAGTCGGGCCAGTAATCCTCTACAGTAGGTTTCACCGATGTCAAGGTAGGCATGCCCACACGTTTGCGTAGCAGGTCGATATTGTCCGTCAGGTCAGGATAGGTTCCGTGCAACTCCACGTATGCCTCCGCATAGTTCAGCAACAGTTCGGCAACACGGAAGCTGATACCATCTACTAACGGGTCGGTCTGATTAACAATAGGAGCCTCCGGATTGTGGGATTTTTTAGGATGCCAGCCGGTAGTCGTAATACGTCCCATGTGCGAGAAGTTGATTTGTGGCAAAGCAAACAACGAGTCTACATAAGGAGGTGTAACCGTATTTAGCAAGTCGCCCGGAGTGAATACGCTCTGTCTGTAGCGGGAATCCAGCTTCTCAGCCAAATCATTCAGGTAAGCGACGCCTTTTCCCTTCACGGCGTCCTCGTCGGTAATGTCGATAGATTGTCCCTCTTTCGTCAGATAGCTCTGAATCAAGCTACGGGTATAGGCGCCACCATAGTATCCATACAGCCAGACCTGTGTATTCAGGTTATTCTTAATACCCAAATTGGCATTATAATCCTTGCTCAACGTTACCTCTTTAATATCGGAATAGTCAAAGCGGTTGAACAGGTTATAGTAGTCCTTGTCCGGGTTTCCGGTAGTATAGATATAATCTTCAAAGTTTCCGCAATCGTGCTTAAACTGTTCGTAAGCATCAATCACCTTCTGAAAATACTTGTTAGCATCCACATCTGAAGCCGAAGGAGTTCCTTTGTGATATTTAGCCCAAGTAGCTTCAAACAGAGCCACTCGTGACTTATAGATTAGTGCCGACTCCTTGTTCAAACGATTTACACCCACCGCCGAACGCAGTTTCAAGTGTTCCACCGCCTGATCTAGCATATTCATAATTGAATCGACGACTACCGAACGCTTGTCACGGGCCTTATACATATCCTCGTCCGTAGTATTAAGTTCAGATGAATACCAAGGTATGTCACCAAAATTAGCCACAAGTCCATGATATACCAATGCTCTCAAAAAACATGCTTCGCCATAAGTCTGTTCATAAGCGCTGAAAGGAGAAGTACACTTGGAGTAATTATCGAAAAACATATTAATTTCACGAACAGGTCCCCACTTCCAATTTCCTCCAGATGTAGGGGTGGTGTTATTTCACCGTTCATCCATTTGTCATGAGTAAGTCGGTTCACCATATTATCTGAAGTTATATCAGCTACAAAATAACCCATTCCCCAGTCAGTGATAGCCCCGGGAAGCCATCCATATTTACCAACAATATAAGCATCTAAATGTTCAGGCGTTTTCCAAAATGTAGGTTGAGAAACTTGATCAAGTGGCTCTCTGTCTAAAAAATCATCACAGGCTATAAGTGTAGAAGAGGCCACGACCATCAATGCAAAATTCCGTATTATCTTATTATATTTCATATTTCAATTTTTTTACATTTATCAGAAACTAATATTAGCACCAAATGAATAAACTGCCTGTTGCGGATACATTCTTCCGTTATTCACCGATTCCGGGTCAATATAAGAAGGCAGGCCGGAGAGGACAAACAAATTTTCTCCAGAGAAATAAACACGACAATTACTCATTCCCACTTTATGAACCCATTGTTTGGGCAATGTATAAGACAATTGCAAGTTCTTCATACGAAGATAAGCACCGTTCATCAAAAATCTAGTGTTGGTCTGAAAATTCTTGTTTCCTTCAGTTGTTTCATAAGGGCGTGGAAAGAATGCATTTTTGTTTTCCCCCATCAATTCCAACAAACGTGAGTTACAGGTTTCATCCCTATAGAAGTCCTTATGCCATTTATTATCATAAATTGAAACAGCAGAAGAACCACTATCACTACCACCTGTCCCGAAGAAGAAGAAAGATCCGCTCATAAATACATCACGCTTAGCCACACCTTGGAAGAACATACTCAAATCCAATCGACCAGCTTTTTCAAATTCATATCCCAAAGCCAAATTAATACCATATCTAAAACGAGGAGTAGAGTTACCAATGATTCTGCGATCCCCTGGCTCATCAGCTGTTGAGTTACCCGGAGTAATTTTGCCATCGCCATCTAAATCCTTGTATTTGATATCACCAGGATACCAATTGGCATGAATTTTGCTTTGGTCAATTAACAGTTTGCCATTAGCATCAAAGTCATCTTTCGTCAACAACCCATCTACTTCATACCCCCAAATATCACCGAATTTCTTTCCTGCATACCATTTGTTGGAATCTAATGATTTAGAAGTTGCATTATATTTTGTTACTTCTGTGGTAGCATCTGCTAGGTTCAAACCTATGCTATAATCCAATCTCGAAGTAATCTTATCTCTCCAACTAAGCTGTGCTTCAAAGCCTTTAGTTACCAATTCTGCATTATTTACAGACGGAGCATTAGCACCCAATACAGCAGGCAACGGAGTAGGAGGACCGATAATGTCCCAAGAACAACGATTAAAGTAACCTAATTCCATAGACAGTTGGTTGTTCAAGAATCTAGCTTCCAAGCCTAAATCAAATGTCGTGATCTTCTCCCAAGTACGCACCTTATTCAACAAACCTGGAGTTTTTCACATAAGTAGGACGTTTACCATTAATAATCCATGGACCTTGAGCTGCTGTTTCCATGGTAGGAATATGCAAATATCCTGCGGAATTACCTTGATTACCCAGTGTCCCATATGAAACTTTCACACGAGCATAGTTCACTACATCTCTCAGTTTTTCCCAAAACGGTTCATTACTCATATTCCATGCGCCGAATACTGAGGGAAAGAAGCCCCATCTGTTTCCTCTGGAATAGCGTCCGGATCCATCGTAACGACCATTCACTTCCACAAAATAGCGTTCTGCCCAATTATAGTTAAAACGTCCGAAGAAACCTGCGGTAGCCCAATCATTTATAGAATCATCAAATGTACGGTTACCTTGGGCAATGTGCGCAGACTCCATATCATAGACGAAAAGTTCTTTGGCTGTACCAGACAGTTTTCTGTAGGTATTCTCTTCTGCCTGCGCACCCAACTGGATACGGAATGAATGACGCTTAAGCTGCAGTTGGTAAGCCGTATATCCCTGTATAGTCCAATATTGGTTGGAAGCAGTAGCTTTATCTATAGAAGATTCTGTACCATTTATCAAATATTCATCCCCCGAAGGAAATGTTCCATATACCGGCATACGCAAAGTTTGGTAGTCACTGAAGTTCATACGCCACGTTCCGTCCACGTGTGCAGTCCATCCTTCAGCCAGTTTAAAATCGAAAGCCAAAATATTATCGAGACGATGCCCCATGTTCTTTTTCATACCACCATTCATACTAGTCGCAATAATTCCTGCATAACTTCCATCAGGATATTGAAGTGGAGAGGTAGGCCAAGCACCAAACGCATAATCAAACATTCGCTGGCGTCCACCGGCATATTCACTGACTGGTTCTTTCGTTACAGCAAACGAATAGCGATTACGGTAAGTCACTTTCAACCAATTAGCAACATCCGATTCAATAGCTGCGTTGATATTAAAACGACTATAATTGTCCATATCTTCCACAAAATTCAAAATACCCGGCTGATATACATAACCTATGGATACTGAATAGGAAGACTTTTCACTACCTCCTTTTAATGAGAGATCATGTTGATGGCGGAAAGAAGATTTTAACATTATATTCATCCAATCAGTATTGACCAACGACTTTCCCCACATATTACCAGAATCAGACACCAAGTCAGCCAAAGAGTACTTACCTGGATTCAGAATATTATCTCTGATAATATCCAAATCTTCATCAGTAAACGGGGCCTGCGAGCGTGCATTTATATAGGATTGGTTTCTTATCACTCCGAATGTGTATGAGTCGAGTGTTTTGGGCATATTGATTGGATTGACAATACCATAGTTGCCTGAATAGGTTACTACAGCCTTTTCATTCCGTCCTCCCATCTTAGTGGTAACAAGCAACACACCGTAAGGTGCGCGAGCACCGTAAACAGCCGAAGCAGCAGCATCCTTCAAAATGGAAATACTTTCAATTTCATTAGGATTCAACGCATTAAAAGCCCCCATATCCGAAGGAATACCATCAATAACAACTAAGGGAGGAGTAGTTTCACTCAAAGCAGCTTGACCACGAATTTGAAGAGTAGGTGCAGATCCCGGAGCATTACCACCTGCCGGAGTGCTGAATGTAATACTGCTAGCCTTACCTTGCAACATAGAACTTGCACTGGTGACCGGACGGTTCTCCATTTCTTTGGAGCTAACTACATCTACAGAACCTGTCAAATTTGATTTCTTCTGAGTGCCATAAGCTACGACAACGACTTCATCCAGCACTTCCGTATCTTCTTTCAATACAACTTTTGTAATAGTACCTGCTTTTGTTTTTGACTATGGCTTTGCTATAACCGATATAAGAGACCTCGAGAATAACCTCCTTGCCGGAAACTTTCAATTCAAAGTTTCCATCCATATCAGTGACAGTACCATTTATTGTTCCTTTTTCCAATACGGAAGCTCCAATGATTTCCTCTCCATTTTCATCCACTACTTTTCCGGTTACTTTAAAAGTAGTCTGCTGCGCTGTCTGTACATTGTCAGCATTAATAGTCAGGACAATCTTTTTATCCAAAACAGAATATTTCACATTTGTACCTTTAAATACCTTCTCCAGCACCTTAAAGATATCACTATTACGAGAAGTTACTGATACACGACGGTTTAAATCAATAAGCGTATTATCAAAGAAAAAATCAAAATCCGATTGCTTTTCAATTTTTTTACAAAATTTCCCCTACAGTCTTATTCTGTACCTCCACATTGACTATGGCCGTCTGCGCATACGATTCGGATGCATGAGCCAGTCCTAGGGAACAAGCAAAGAAAAGAGTAAATAGTTTCATAGTTCTTGGGATTTTTTTCGAGGAAAGCCATAGACGATTTGGTATCCTCGAAAATTGGATACTACAATTAATTTTTCATACTTTTGTAATGACTTAAGTTTTAAAATTAGTTGATTGAGCTTGTCGCCAAACAAGCTTTAATTTGAAAACCGAATTTTCCATACGGGAAGATACGCCAATATTTTTCCCGTATGATTTTTTGTTACTTTAAGGTGATAGTTCTTTCATATTATATTCCAATTTAAGGTTATTTAATTAATAAATCTCTATATGGGTCCTTTTTTTGTGACGCATCCTTACCGTCTACATATCTCCAGTGTATATTGGAAGATAATTTAAAATATTCCAGAATACGCTCCAAACGCTGACTGGTAAAAGTCCCGGTAAAAGCAGCCTTATGTGCAGGATTTTTCTGAATGAACACCACATTATATCGCTTTTCTAAAATCCGTAAAGCATCCTTCAAAGAAGTATTATCGAAAATAATCTTGCCGTCCTTCCATGAAGTTTCCGTTTCACCGGAAGTCTCAAATAAACTTGCTGTTCCTTTTTTGGAATCATACACAACTTTCTGACCGGGAGCTAACACAACCTGTTTTTCCCGGACACCTTCTTGGAAACTGAAGTTGACTTTACCTTCAATTAAAGTGGTAGATACCTCAGGAGACTCTTCGTAAGCCTCTACATTAAAACTGGTTCCTAACACCTCTACCTGCGAACAGTGAACTGTAGACACAATAAAATGTTTTTCCGCATCTTTAGTTACTTCAAAATACCCTTCGCCCTTCAACTCAACTTTTCTCTCCTTGCTATTCTTAAAAGAAGAAGGATATCGCAAAGAGGATTCTGAATTCAAAAAAAGCCACCGTACTATCGGGTAATACTACCGAAGTGGTCATTCCCGGGTTTGTCCTAGCTTCCAACATTTGTACATCCACATCCTTTCCACCATAATGTTCTACCAAAAAAGTAGCAAGCAGTGGGAGAAATAACACGGCGGCAACACGCTGTGCCCACTCCCACCAAGCCACCTTCCTTCTTTCAGTCTTTTTACCTTTTACCTTAACTAAAGCCTTTTCTGTATTTACCTTATTAATTACATGAATAGTATCAGCCGCTAAATAAAGCATTTCCATCTGCTTCACTATCCGGCGATTTTCTTCAGACTCCTTCATCCAATCTTTTACCAGCCGCTGCTCTTCTACCGTTGCAGTACCCTCACAATAACGGGGAAGTAGCAATTCTATATTCTTTTCATTATACTCCATACATATGTTTTTAAGTCCTTCTACTTATATGGCAAGCGGGAAAAATTACATTCCTAAACAAACATGCATTTATTTTCAAAAATATATTTTCATAGAGAAACTTTTTCAGGATTTCCATGAGTTATATATCGTACAACTACTTCAGGAGCCTCTCCTACTTCCGGTTCACAAGAAAAAGATACCGGAGAGGAAGTTTCGGAAAGATAAAGTGCCCCTTCTACATCGACCACCTCTATGACATTATAATTTTTATCAGTTACAGTAGCATTTCCGTCAAAATCATATAACAGATATTGTCCACCCTCCAACTTACACGGAAATCTAACAGTACCAGCCGAAGTAGTAAACGACAGGTTGGAAACAGTTCCTTCTCCTTCCAGCTTTACTTGAATTTTACATGGGCCGGAATATTTATTTTCCCATATCCAGTCAGCTCCTCCTGGCTGCCCCGGCTGAAGTTCTGCTAAATTACAATAATAACGTTTGGACACAAACAGAGGATAAAGCTGATAATTCTTCTCATCCACCTTTTGCAAATGCCATTCGGACTGCGGATCTTTCAAACGCTGTTTTTGTTCTTCCGTGAAAGCTTGAGCCTCACGCAGTATATCCCAATGTTTGATAGCCTGTAACAATCGGTCTATTTGCCCATGCCGATTTAAGGTAGTGGTATTAATGGTCATTGCATAACCGGCATCAAAACCTGCCGCCTCGGACAAAGCCCACTCCACATCCTCCAAAGTGGAACATTCAAATTTCCGATCGGCCAATCGAATAAGAAACCATCCAAGCATACGTGGAAAAAGATTCCTTTGAAAAAAATCTTGGTTCTTAATTCTATTAGCCACTTGCCCCGTACGCATAGCTTCTCCCCAGGGCTCACCCCAATTCATTCTTGTATGAATATGCCACAAATTATGATTCAGACGACTGGCGTCATTTATTACATTATGATCAAACTGAGTATAACAACGGGTCACAAAGCGGGAGGTAGCGTATTCGTCATGCCCGGTATAGGAACATCCTTCCAATCCGTCAAAAGAAATCTGACTTAAGCCGGTCTTATTCATCAAATCGGCAATCCGGTCTGCCAATGTATCTTGTAAAGCCAAATCCGGGAAGAATACCTTATAGGCATGATCAGATAATTTATATAAAGGAGTTTTTGAAGAATGACCGGACGCTTTTGTCTTGAAAGCTCCCCTTTTGCAATCCTTCAATAAAAAGAAGTCCGTTTCTTTTTCCACTTTGTTATATATAATAAGTTCATCGTCTATCTGAAGAGTATTCAATGACAGAGGGATTTCAAACAAATCGTTTTTCTGAATACGGATGTCTGTTTGGCTTTCAGTAATATCATCTGTTAAAGTCAGCACTCCCTGCTTCTGCAAATGTCTGGAAGGAACCGGTGTCACATACGAATCATTAGTCGTTATAAAATTACTGAGAGTATGCACCCCCATATTTATACCTTTTGCCTTGGCTTTATCCACCATACACTTTACACCTTCATCACCATTCCGGGTAAAAGAAGAATTCCAATTAAAGTGTCCCCAGTCACTAAAAGGGCCGCTATGATAAATATACTTGAAGCCTGCTATCTCAGCCTTATCCAGTACCATATCCAAATTGTTTTCCGAAAAATCCGAAATCAGATAAGACTTCATTGCTGCTCTGGAGGTTTTCCCCCACTCGCCATCAAATAACGGATGAGGAAGATGCTGCTCCAGTTCAATTTCACCAATACGAGCCAAAGCATCTTTCTGCTTACAACCAAACATAGCTATCTTTGAACCTTTTATAGCTCCGTCCTCACCTTCTACAGACAACGCCAATGACTTTTTTAATTGCAAAACAGAACGGTACTCATCTCTATCACGTTTACGTGCGGAAAACTGAAAAACAGTGCCATCTCCTGTATCAGTAGCCGCCAACCGATAACTGGCTATATTAGCGACAGATAACTGTGATTCCTTCCCCACATATCTATAATGACGGGTAACTAATGCTCCATACTCTTCGGGAATACCAGCATTTGTTTTAATATTGAGTGCCTGGATTCCAAAAGCGACACCTTTACCTTGCGCAACTCCAATCACATCTCCTACTACTTCATGAATATTTACACCTAACGGACCATAAATCAAAATGTCATATCGCTGGGGAATATCTTTCACTTCTAATGTAACACAAACGTCACTTTGCCGATATTGTAAAACGACTTCTCCCCCATCCGACATACGAAGCTGAAGTATAGAGTCATTAGACTCCATTTTTACAGGGACAAGCAATTGGTTATCCATACCAATAGTCAATAAAGGATACTTTCCTGCTCCCAGAATTTCTTTCTTCTCCACTTGTACAGAAGAAAAACATCCCTCTTGATCAATTTGAATTTCTGTTGATTTCGTCCTGAGACAAACACCTTGTGCTAAAGCAGGTAGCACAAGCAGCATAAGCGAACAAAAGAAATAAAATCGTTTCATTCCATTATAAATTAAAGGTTTCTAATTTCTCAATTCATACAAACAGGCAACAGCCATCTATTTATATGGCAAGCGAAAAAAACATATTCCTAAACAAAAATATATTTATTTTCAAAAGGTTTTTTTCCTTCACTTTTTAATTATAACCTTTGCTGAAGAAAAAATTGTTTCAAAAGATAATCATATAATTCCCACAGTATGAAAAACTACAAAAAAACTATTAGGATGCTGCCTCATCAGCACAACATTTTGCTTTAATGTTTATTCCCAACAAGTGGAAGGATTCGTACACCAACAATCAGAAGAGGCCGGCTATGTATGGCCTGATGACCGCCTGGTTCTAGACAAACTGGAAAAATGGCAAGATCAGAAATTCGGTGTTCTCTTTCATTGGGGCCTCTACTCTGTACCCGGAATTGTTGAATCATGGTCTATCTGTTCCGAAGATGTGGATTGGATCTCACGCAAAAACGGAATGCCATACGATGAATATAAAAAATGGTATTTCGGACTAAAAGATCAATTAAATCCAGTTCACTTCAATCCAGAACAATGGGCGGATGTAATGCAGGATGCTGGAATCAAATACATGATTTTCACCACTAAACATCATGACGGTTTCTGTACCTTTGACTCTAAATATACAGATTTCTCCATTGCACATGGAGCCTTTAAAAACAATCCACGCAAAAACGTGGCTTATCATGTATTTGATGCATTCCGAAAAAAAAGGGCTTCATGATAGGATGCTATTTTTCTAAGCCCGACTGGCATTGCGAATGGTTCTGGAATCCTTATTTTGCCACTCCTCAACGAGGAATCAATTACAAAAAATGAACGTCATCCCGACTGGTGGCAGAATTATCAGACCTATACCGAAAACCAATTGGACGAACTGATGTCCGAGTACGGAAGTTTTGATATTTTGTGGTTAGACGGAGGATGGATTACAGGTGAAGATATTCACTTGGACAGAATATTGTCAAAAGCACGCAAGAAACACCCGGGACTCATTTCGGTAGACCGCAGCATACGTGGTAAAAATCGAAAACTACCAGACACCGGAACGTGGTATTCCCGAAACGCAGCTTAACTATCCTTGGGAAAGTTGTATCACACTAAGCAATGATTGGGGCTGGACACCTAATGCTCCTTTTAAATCATCACAAAAAAATTTATTAAATATTTTAATAGAAATCACTGCCAAAGGAGGTTGTTTATTATTAGGAGTAGGTCCGACACCAGATGGTATCATTGAAGACGAAGTAACAAAACGTTTACATGAAATAGGCCAATGGTTGAAAATAAACGGAAAAGCCATTTATGCCACCCGTACAACTCCTATATATAACAATGGGAATATATGGTTCACCGCAGACAAAGATGGAAAAACTTTATATGCCATTTACGCTTTACCAGAAGGAGAGGAACTTCCAGAAACAATAGAATGGACCGGCAATATCCCTAACGGCAAGATGACTCTACTACAAGGCAATAAAAATATAAAATATACCAAAGACAAAGAAAAGACAAAGGTGTTCTTACCCGTAACCTCAAAAACGAACCGATAGTATTACGCTTCAAAGTGAAAAAATAATTAAATGTATTTCCTATGTGCCCTTTGGTCATACATAACACCCAAAGGGCACACTACAAATGACTTTAATCAAGACTCCCTCTAAAAAAGTATTCCATAGAATGGAATTACCGAAATACAATCTGTTTTTTTAGTTTTAAAAGATTATATTTGCACGCAAATCAACCTTTAAATAATGGAAACAAAGTATAACTATGAAGACCAATCCCTATTATTAGCTATCAAAGATGGTAACGAAAAGGCATTTGATATACTTTTTAGGAAATACTACCCCATGTTATGTGCATACGGAAACAAATTCGTAGAATTAGAAGATGCAGAAGAATGTGTGCAAGATGCCATGCTGTGGCTTTGGAAAAACAAAGAGATGGTTGTTATCCAATCTTCATTAAGCAGCTATTTATTCTCTATTGTATATCATCGTGCTATAAACCGCATCAAGCAAGAGGAAGTGAAAAGCCGGGCCGAAAACTATTTCTATGAAGAGATGCAATCCTTGATAGACGAACCCAATTTTTATCTTATAGAAGAGTTGACCACACGCATCCAAGAAGCGGTGACAGCACTTCCTGAATCTTATAAAGAAGCATTTGTGATGCACCGTTTTAAGAATATGAGTTATAAAGAAATAGCCGGAATACTGGGAGTATCACCCAAAACCATTGACTATCGCATTCAACAGGCACTAAAACAATTACGTATTGAATTAAAAGATTATTTGCCCTTACTATTGCCTCTGCTGGTGAAAAACGTCTGAACATATACACATTTATTCTCTCCCACCCAAAAATTCTAGTAATAATTTCTAAAACAGAATTAGGAGTCCCATACAATTCGAGACTCCTAATAAAGTTATACTAAAGACATACTAATAAAAGCTATTTCATCATTCTACCGACGGCACCTCCAGAATACTACCATAACGATGATATTCAAATGAAATACTTTGCTCCTTGATGTAATGAACCAATTCCACACGTCCGTCTTTCACCGGTTTAGCTGTAGCAATATACTTATCAATACGTGCAGCTTCCTCGTACATTTCCATCGGAATATCAGCCCCACAAGTGCGGATACGTTCATAATTCTTCATTGATTTCAGGAATCCGGCCAACGCTTCTTCTTTTAAAGGACATCCCAAAGAAGCCAATGCAGCGGTACGGTCATCACTAGGTTCAAAACTAATACTCAATGGAGTATGACAAATTCTGGCAGCCAAAGCAATCATCTTTGCATCTTCATTGTTATCTCCCGGGAAAAGACGCAAAACCATATTCTTTAAAGGCAGATAGCGGAATGCATTTTGCTCGCCATACAGATTATTGACATCACGAGCATGCGCAAATTCCTGCTCGTATGCCTTCACATAACTTTGTGTATAGTCGGTGGTACTGCCTGGCTTATCTGCAATATTTACAAAACAAGCACAATAGTTAGGACCACCCGCCTTCACACCTCCACCAAAAGCCGACAATTTCATTCCACCGAACGGCTGACGATTTACAATGGCCCCCGTTATACCACGATTGATGTAAAGGTTACCTGCCATAATTGAATCTTTCCACAATTTCTGTTCGCCTTCATCCAGACTCTGTAAGCCCGAAGTCAAACCATATTCCAAACTGTTTACCAAATCAATGCCTTGCTGCAAATTCTCAATGCAAACCACGCTCAGCATCGGACCGAACAATTCCGTTCTGAATGAATAGTTGCCGGGAACGTACCCCCCACTTCACTGTAGGAGCCAATACATATTTATGCTTATCAAGAAAATCGAGGTGGAACCAGCCAAGACTCCCCTTTTTCCAGTTCCAGAGCTTTCAATAATTTATCATTCTTATTGGTAATCATCGGACCTACCACATTCCCAGGATTCCATACACTACCCACCTTCATACTAGTTGCGGCATCTTTCAACTTATCTTGAAAGTTCTTATCCTCATAGACCGAGCGTTCTACCAGCAATAAAGAACATGCGGAACATTTTTTGACCGGCATTGCCAAAAGCAGAAGCCACAATATTCATAATAGCATGGTCACGGTCACCGGAAGCTGTCAAGATAATTGCATTCTTACCACCGGTTTCTGCCGACAATGGAGTAGCCGGATTACTGCGTGCAATATTTTGGGCAGTGTCTGTCCCTCCTGTCAGAATAATATGTTTGACAGCCGGAGCCGTAGTCAATACCTTTAATGCCTCACGGTCTGTAATGACAACCTGCAAAGCCTCTTTAGGCACACCTGCATCCCAAAATGCCTTGGCAAACAACCATGCCACAGGAGCGGCAACAGTAGCCGGTTTCAGAATCACAGTATTTCCTCCTGCCAGTCCTGCCACAATACCACCAATAGGTATGGCACACGGAAAGTTCCACGGAGAAATAACCAAAATAGTCCCTTTAGGAGCAATATCCACATCCGGCAATTCTGCAAACTGCTTCATGCTAGTGGTATAAAAACGAGCATAATCGATCCCCTCCGATACCTCCACATCGCCTTCCACCACTGTCTTCCCTGTCACAGCACACATACAACCTATCAAATCACCACGCATCTCACCCAGTCTGTTGGCAGCTTCATACATTATTTTATGCCGTTCCTGCAATGTGGTCTTTCTCCATCCGGCAGGATCTTTTTCGGCTATTTCCAAAATTTTCATCACCTGTCCGGCATCAGCTTGTGACATTTCACATACACAAACTTCATCATCCTGACAACGGTCCATATATTTATGACGCTTCTCACAAACCACCCTTTCAGCTCCTATCTGCAAAGGAATGATTTCAGGTGAATCCGCCGGTGACTTCTTCCACCTCGCAAAAATATTCCGAACCCACTCCTGGTTCTGAGCCAAATCAAAATCAGTATCAGGTTCATTCTTCATTACATCAGCTGGTGGAACGGGAGTATAACGATGCAAGCGGTTTTGTGTACGGGTAGGAATATGCGTAATAACATCTTTCATCTTATAAGCTTCCCCAAACTGGTTCTGCAAGAAGCGCCAAGTATCCGTACCCGGCTTCAAATTGAACGAATGGGTCAGAAAGTTGTCCGGAGCCGTATTTTCATCCATACGACGGACCAAGTAAGATACTGCATTCAGGAAATGCTCATCTTTTACCACCGGTGCATATAAAATCACATGATTTCCCAATTGGGATTGGGCACGCCATACATGATCAGCCATACCTTCCAACATCTCAAAAGTCATGTACTCCGCGCTTCCCAGCTTCCGACTCAACAGATAGGCGTATGCAATAGTGAACAAATTATGAGAAGCGACCCCCACATGCAAGGCTTTTGCATTCTCCGGTAACAAAGCCCGTTCCAGAATATGCAAATAATTGGCATCGACTTCTGTTTTCGATGTCCTCACAGGATTAGGCCAGCCACGAAGAGAAGAGATAACCGTTTCCATTTCCAGATTACAACCTTTTACCAACCGCATTTTCAATGGCGCACCGCCATCAGCCATACGCGCTTTGGCAAAGTCCAACAATTCAGTCTGAAATTCATACGCATCGGGCAGATAAGCCTGTACAACAATACCTGCCGAATAGTTTTTAAATTCCGGTCTGCTCAACACTTCTTTAAACAAGCGCAATGTAAAGTGAGCATCTTTATACTCCTCCATATCCAAATTGACAAACTTGGAACGTTTTACACCATTCTCATCTACGTAAGGAAAATCAATCGCTTTCTGATATAGCGCACACATACGTTTCACCAGTTCCGGAAAACTTTCTTCATAATTCAGCGCATGGGTCTGTGCGTAGATACCCGATATTTTCACGGAGATATAATTGATATCGGGAGCCTCCAAAGCTTCTAAATAATGGAAATAACGATGGTCTGCTTCTCCGTTTCCTAATACGACCTCACCCAGCAAATTTACATTCTGACCAATCTTTTGCTTAAAACGGGCAGCCAAATGGGCTGTTAATTTAGGACGCGCCTCATCCAGAATCACTTTAGAAGTATCCATACGAAGGCGCTTCTTTATGATTGGTATGGCAATAAAATCAAAATGGTGGCCAAAAGCCTGGTACATTTTAAAAAGGAAAGCATCACGCTTATTCAAGAACTCAGGTACACCATAACGGTCTATCAGCTTCTTGATACGTTCTGCCAATTTCTTACGATCACGAATTTGAGAAGATTCGTCCAGCATCTTCACCAGGAACTTTTTTGTCCTGTGGCCGTTGTACCATAACGGCATATTTATGCTGTTCTTTACGTTCCTCACTAGTGATGGTTTGTTCACACGTGTTATAAAGCTTCAGTACCCATTCTTGTACTTCAGCGATAGTCGGTCTGTTGTCCATAGTAAACTCATGTTAATGTGTAAGAATTAAGGATAAAAAAATCATAGGTAAACAACCAAAGACATGAGCATCGTAGGACTGAACATAACGGCACGATACCGGTGCAAGGTCTGGAGAGCCTGCTGCGAAAACCGGTCAAATATAAGTTCTCTGCCCATAACGTAAATTCCTTATAAAATGTTACTGTTCATGTGCAAATATACACTAATTCTTTTATTATCAAAGGAAAAAGTGAAAAATTATAATCCGGAACATATTAAATTTCCAATTTAAAGAAAGTAGGCTGATTGGAAGCCCTACTATAGCCTTCCAACAAATAGAAATCCGTACAGGCCACATGAATGGTAAATAAATAATTGATGGTATGCGGATGGTATCCTTTGGGAGGAGCGATACAATATAATCTACCTATCGTTTCCTGTGCCCAAGAATAAGACTTTTCCTTAAAATCGGCTACAAAAGCTGCCTTTCTGAAACGATCTGAGATTTCACGCAAATAAAACTCACCTATATGACAGGCATTGCTCCGATTAGACTCATGGTTGGCAAACAGCCAAAAATCATCCTGCAAACGAATACCTACCAAAGATCCTATATTGGAATGAATGCTATATAGAACAGATTCTCCGCTGTACAAACCATCCCGACATATAAACGCCACCTTCTCCAAGCAATAAAATATATCATAGGAAAGGCCTTCATGCTCATCTTTCCAGTGAAACAGACCATTCTGTATCTGAAGTGCATACACCGGAACCGTCCATTGCCCGCAATCCAACAGGCACAACACATCGCAGCCTCTTATCAATTTATGATAATCAGCCACACATTTATCCTGCGAATTCCAAACAATAATTTTCATCACTCAGGCTAGTTTTATCCGTTCATTTTTATGGTACAGACATAAAAAAGAGACGTGGGACCTGCTTAATATTTTATCTGCCTTAGAGGTATCCCCATACCAGCTGCACAAATAATAACAACAGTGTCCCACGTCTTTATGAATATACTAATCCTGTTAAGGAGTATAAACACAAGACGTGAGCGCTTGTTGTATTACACTTGTGCAGCTTTGAAAATTGGGGATTTTCTAAGACAAGGTAATATTTTAAACGCTCTTAATTATATATGTTCCTTCTTGTTTTCAAATGAATTTTCATCTGTTTTCAAGAATTGGTACAAAGTTCAAAAAAAGAGTTCTGATTAAAGTGGAATTAATCTACTTTTTTTAAATAAATAATAACCCGGATGAACATTCTGAAAAAGTTATTCCCCCATTACAGTAGCTACAATTTTACGACCACCTCCATGGTTGCGGAACTCACAAAGGTAAATTCCCTGCCAAATACCCATATTCAACCGACCTTCTGTAATAGGAATAGTGAGGCTGACGCCTATAATTGTTGCTTTTGCATGAGCAGGCATGTCATCCCAACCTTCTAAAGTATGTTCGTAATAAGGCTCACGTTCCTTTATCAAATGATTAAAAATAGATTCCATATCCGTACGGACATCCGGATCGGCATTTTCATTGATACTTAATGCCGCACTAGTATGTTTGATGAACAAATAAAGCAAACCTGTTTGGGGAAGTGGCGGCAAATTGCGCACCACTTCATCAGTAATCAGGTGAAATCCCCTGGTACGGGGACGAAGCGTAAATTCTGTCTGAGATACCATAACTATTATCAACCTTTATGCATCCATATAGATGCCACTTTACGACGTACCGCTACTATATTAAATAAGGATACACCCACAAAAAGCAAAACACCTATAACCAAGGCCGGTCCTAAATTTCCTGCTTCCAATTGTGGGAATAACTTTCCTATCATATCCATATAGTTACTCCGCACATAAATCACAATTCCCACTGATAAAAACAGCACCACAGCATTGAGTGCCAATGTCAGCATTTGATAAGGGAGCGCCACCTTAGCCGGACTGTAACCTATCAATAACAGATTCTCTAACTTGGATGTATTCTTTTGCAGCAACAAATAAATACTGAGCATCAAAATATAGAAAGAGAGCACACTGATAAGCAAACCTACAGAAAGCACAATTCCTATAATCACTTTCAAGAACCAGGTAGTCTTTCCCGCATCCAACTTGTCATCTTCCGTATCATATCCCTTGTCTTTAAAGAACCTGGCAATACGGTCGTCCGTAGGATTGTTCACTTCAACAATCAGTCGTGACGGTTCGCTTTTCTGCCCCGGGGCAAACTCATTGTTGGCCCACGTCATAAATGTTTCCGGAACAAGAATCGTATTCAGACGATTAGAGAAACCAACTATTTTTCCTTTAAAGTTTTCCGTACGCCCCACACCGGTAATACGTATATCCAAATTAACCATACCCATCACCCCTTCCGACAATTGCGGCAGGCTCCGGCTTTGTGCAAAACCGAAGTTATACAGATTCAGATAATTACGGGGGATGATAATAGGAACGACCCGTTCATATTCATCAAACTCCCATTTATCCAGGTTCACATCCACATACTCATCGGGAACAGACTCAAAGAACATGGCTGTAGACATGTGCAATCCCACGTTCTCCATCCCCATGCCTGCCGACACTTTAAATTGGGAAGGGATAAAAGCCCCTACCCCTTTGGTAAACGGCTGTTCGCTGATTTCAGCAATGTCTTGTTCGGAAAAAGTCTTGCTTTTACCGACAAAAGAACCCAATGTGCTCACTTTCTTGCTTACTATCACATAGTCTTTCTTCATGAAACTGTCACCTTCTGTAAAAACCGGCAACACATCTTTATAAAACTGAACACTCAGCAACACAATGACCATACCGCACAGATTGGCAAAGAAAAACCCGCCAATTGTGAAAAACTGATATGCTGACGTAATAATTTCCAGACCAACCTCATAGCTTCAACGTTTTGTGTAGTTCAACTCCAAATGCTTGCCGATAGAGGTCACAATGATACCTGCCCCCTGTCTATCCGCTTCCTCCACCAATATCCGGGACATAATCCGTCCATTCTCCTCATCCAGATGGCTGATAGGTTCATCCAGAAAAATAAAATCGAAAGGTTGGCAAAAGGGCGCGGACCAACGCAACACGCTGCTGTTGTCCGAAAGACATTTTAGCTATTGGCGTATCCCATTTATCGGCAATGCCGAACTGTTCAAACCAAGCCTTGATTTCTTTCTTAGATTTAAATCCGGTCAGCGAATTCTTCAACTGCACATTCTCCCACGCTGTCAGTTCTGTAAACAAACGTAATTCCTGAAACAACATACTGATGGAACATTTCCGAATCTCCACCCAGTCGCGCACCGAAAGCGTACGGATATTTTTCCCGTCAAAACAGATGATACCTTGATAGTCGTTACGGTATCCGTATACGTAGCTGCAAAGCGATGATTTTCCTGTACCGGACGCTGCCTCCACCAAATAAGCTTCTCCACGCTTCAGAGTCAACGACTGATGCCAGACATCAGATATAATAGAATCCCTCCCTGCAAAAACGGCAGGGAGGGTCTGTTGTAATTCTATAGTGTTCATAAATTCTCCAATCCACGTACAATCAACTGTAGCACGTTGACCTCTTTATCTTTCATAACAATATTCATTTGGGCGCTTTTCCAATCGGGAGCCATCACATCCATATAGTCGCAAGGTCCCAGGATGGCATTGAACATGGCGGCATCGCTGCCCAGCATACGGGTTAACCGGGGATTCTCCTGAACATCCTTCACCAGCTGCGCCGCATTGAACGCCATAAAGAAACGGTTCTTTGTCACCTGTCCGGCCCAAGGAGTATTCTGCAAAGAAACTCCGTAACGGCGGCCTGCCTCATCTGCCAGTCTTTCATTGTTCGAGATATAAAGCAGATTGTCCTTCACACCAAACCAAATGCTTTGGCGATACATACGGAACTCGTATTGGTCTTTACCCGTAGAGTTCAACTGCATCTGCCCACCGGTCATAGCCAACAAAGGTTTCAGGTCTTCGAAGGACTGCAAAAAGTCTTTATTCGTTACATCAGCATAAATCAGCAAGTCATTATTCGACAAGGAATTATAGCCAACCGCAACATCTCCATGAATAGAAGAGAATATACCTTCAATATCTATTGGTAACATCGGATTATCCAACGCTTGCCTGATGGTAGGATTTTCGCAAAGCAAATCATAAATACCCTTTCCATTGATATTACCTCCTGCCCAAACCAACGTATTGGCTGGGAAATACTCTAAACAGGCTCCTTTAATACATGAGGAAGCAGCCGACTGTTTTTCATACATAGCAATCAAATCCTTGTTTTCAATCAAAGTCTCCACGTCCACTACAATTTTGCCTTTTTCGAAAGTAGCGGAAACCAGATATTTGATATCTTCCAGTTTCAAATCGGCGGGCATTCCCATACGCATCTGCATGGTAATATCATTAGGAATGAACGACATATTCATCACTGTAACGACTTCACCTTTTGCCGAAGCCAACTTACCAAAGTCTGTAGTCTTTACGTAGCTGTTTTCAGCATCCTGACGCATCAATGAAAGCAAACTTCCTTTCAAACTGAGGGCATCTCCTTTATTACTACCCATCAATAAGAAAGTCCCCTTATTAAAAGCGCACAGCGCCGTACCCATCTGTGTCCATGTACATCCGCTTTCACTTTTCAACTCCGTACATATCTGCTCATTCTTTAATGCCTCCAGCAAAGCTTCCACTTTACCTTCATCATCCACTTTCGCCAATAAAGCAAAAGCATTAGAATGAGGAGTGATGAACATATACACCTTATCGGTAAAAGACAAGCCCGATTCAGACGGATTTTGAATAATCTTCTCGGCAGTCTTGTAAGCTTCACCCTCCAAACCGCTTTTCAATGCGTCCGTCAGTTTGGCCACAACCTTTTCTCCTCCTTTACCGTTTATGCCGCTCTTCTCCGCCATCGTCTTGAAATCGAATGACATAACCATTGCCGCATCCTTAGGAATAGCGTTGGCATACTCACTTTCAGACGAACAAGAAGCCATAAGCAGCACTATCGCTACGAGTGCAAATCCCCAAATACCTTTTCTCATATTCTTATTTTTGGTTTAATAAATTCAGCGTATGACAGGCTACCAATGCAGCTGTTTCCGTGCGAAGACGGGACTTTCCCAAACTGACAGGCTGAAAACCCGCCGCTATAGCCTTAGCCACTTCTTCCTCGCTAAAATCTCCTTCCGGACCTATCATCACCAAAGCATCTTCTCCGGAACGCAATATATCTTTCAACAAAGGTTTTTCCCCTTCATAGCAATGGGCGATGAACTTCTGCCCTTTAAAATCCCGTGAAACAAACTTATTAAAGTCCGTCATTTCATTCAGCACCGGCATAGTCGCCTTCAACGATTGTTTCACTGCCGATACCAGAATCTTTTCAATACGTTCCTTCTTGATTACTTTCCGTTCGGAATAACGGCAATTCAGGAAAGACAGTTCATCAAAGCCTATTTCAGTCGCTTTCTCTGTAAACCATTCAGTACGATCCATATTTTTAGTGGGAGCCATGGCAATATGCAACCAGCCGTTCCACCCTTTTTCCTGCGGAATCGTTTCCGTTACCTTCACTTGGCAACGTTTACCGCTTGCAGCACTGATTACAGCTTTGTAAAAACAACCTTTCCCATCGGTCAACATAATCTCATCGCCTATGGAAAGGCGCAAAACCCGTAAACAATGTCCTGCTTCCTCTTCCGGAAGCTCAAGGTTACTCGCTATATCAGGGGTATAAAAAACATGCATAGTTCTTCTTGTTTTTTCAATTTATATATCAAGCTATTGTATTCTCCTCCTCTTGTTCCCGTCGTTTTATCTCATCACGCAAACGGGATGCCTGCTCATAATTCTCTTCTTCTATAGCCTTTGACAATGCTTCTTTCAGCATCACCACATCAACTGTATTTACATTGACAGAAAATGCCGTATTCCCAACTTCATGCAACTGCTCACTTTCCATAATCTCATCAGTAGTATAGACAGGACACCCGCAACGCATAGCCAACGCAATCGCATCGGAAGTACGTGAGTCTATTTTAAATACCTCACCTTCCTTTTCCAAAAACAGATAGGAATAATAGACTCCATCCTTTACCTTATATATCAATACTTTCTTTAAAGCAGTCCCCAACTCTTTGGTCACCGTCAGAAAAAGATCGTGCGTCAATGGTCTGGGCATCTTATAGCCCATCATTACCACCTTAATAGCCTGCGCCTCCAACGAACCGATAATAATAGGCAGCTTACGGTTACCGTTCACTTCTTCCAACACCAACGCATATGCATCCGCCGGCTGCAATGTAGAGGACATATCATGTACCTTCAATTCTATTTCATCCATAATTTAACTTTCCTTCCACCATTCCCGTCTACATCGGAAACGGTCAAAAAATAATTTATCAAACTTGCCCGGGACGATGCTTATACTTGAATATGACAGCAAACAATACCGCAACCGCCAAGGCATATCCCGCAAAGACAAACCATGTCATGCTCCATCCCTCCATCTGCGGAGCACTGCTGTTCATATCAACAAAACGATTTACCACTGCCTGAGCTCCCAACGTTCCCACCGTAGCGCCAATACCATTTGTCATAATCACGAACAATCCCTGAGCACTGGAACGGATGGATAAATCAGTTTCATTGTTAACAAACAACGAACCAGAAATGTTGAAGAAGTCGAAAGCCACCCCATACACAATCATGGACAGTACAAACATCCAGACACCCGGCCCAGGATTCCCCAGTCCGAACAATCCGAAACGAAGTACCCATGCCAACATGGCTATCAGCATAACACGCTTGATTCCGAAATGCTTCAACACAAACGGTATTAATAAGATACACAATGTTTCCGACACCTGCGACAAAGATATCAATGCATTGGCATGATTCACTCCAAACGTATCGGCATACTCCGGAACTCCCTTGAAACTGCTGAGAAACGGATTGGCAAAACCGTTGGTTATCTGTAAAGAAACCCCCAACAACATAGAAAATATAAAGAAAATAGCCATCTTTTTCTGTTTGAACAGTGTAAACGCCCGCAATCCCATAGCATCTACCAACGATTTCTGTTCTCCACCACGACTTACAGGACACTCAGGCAAAGTAAGCGCATAAACCGCCAGTATCACTCCAAAGCAAGCACAAGAAAAAAACTGCATATAATTATTTTGGAATCCCAAGATATCCGTCAGCAACATGGAGCAGATGAAACCAATCGTTCCGAAAATACGGATGGGAGGAAAAGCGATGACAGGGTCCAGTTTTACTTTATCCAGTGCGGTATAGGCTACCGAATTTGTCAATGCCAATGTTGGCATATAAAAAGCTACACTAAGAGAATAAAATGTAAACAAAGTACCGAAATTAACCGCTTCACCATCCACATAGCCATACCACCCGGCAGCCACCATAAACACGGCAGCCATAAAATGACAGAAACCATATAATTTTTGAGCAGGCACCCACCTGTCGGCAATAATTCCCATTATGGCAGGCATAAACAAGGAAACAATCCCCTGCATGGCGTAAAACAGACCTATCTTGGCCCCCAAGCCAATATTAAACAAATACGTCCCCATGGAAGTAAGATAAGCCCCCCATACGGCAAACTGCAAGAAGTTCATGACTATCAGTCTGAGTTTCATTCCGGTAATTTCGTTTTCATCTTTCTTCTTTAATGTGTGTTTTTTATATTACTTGCAAAGATATAAAACAATTCGATTTTTCATGGAGATTCATCTTAAAAAACAAAGCCTTTCCGGCAGTTTCACAACTTCCGGAAAGGCAAGACAATTTAAAAAGTTTTTGTAATCTAACTAAAAGAGAGTGTTTTATTATCTTGTGTTCGTGAAAAATAATGCCATCATCTATTCAGCTATGGCATAAGCATCCAGTCCTTTCAATGACTGGCGGATAGTTTCCTGCATCTTCTCCATCTCTTCCCGACTCATTTGGCGCACCTCTATACCGGAATCCCTTAGATTATTCCCTAATTCGGCCATCTGCTCATTGAACGAATCCCAATATTCCGAGTCAAGGACAACAGAACATACTTCTTGCCCATCCTTCATCGGACTGATAATGACGGTCATGCTTACACTTCCGCTTTCTTTGACATTAAGGGTGTAAGTACGTTTCTCATTATCCGTCTTATAAATGAACGTAAAATTCGCTTTCTGCGCCTTGCCTCTTCCCTTCGGCATATCCTTGATGGCAGTTTCGGCATATTCCTCATCCTTCTCGAAAGCCTCAATCAACCTTGCACCTATATTCTCATCCTTTAACGAGAAACTTTTCACCACCTTCACCACTTTGCGGGTTTTAGGGTCACGTTTCGTTACAGAGTTGATAGCCACATCATCCCGTTTTTCCAGTTCCGCCGCCATTTTATCAATATTCTTCTGGGCCATAACCTTACCTGTTCCACCCCACACCAGCAAAACAGCCGCCAATGCACTTCCTAAAATAAATCTTGTTTTCATATCTTATTTTTTTTCATGTTTTTTATTCGCTTACCAATAATTCCTTTTCTTCTATCTCTTTCTCGGAACGACAAATTTCCTCCACACGCTCCTGAGCCAGTTTCTCCACCCGTTCCGCCTCTTCCAGTGTTTCAATAATACAAGGCATAATCTGTTTCACATCCGAAATTCGCTTGCCTCCCACTTCCACATAACTACCTTCGTAGCACGACCATTCACCACTTCCGCCTGCTTGGTTCTCCGAATAGAAAATCAAGCCTAACCCCAGCGCAATGACCATCATTGCCGCTATACCGGCACTCCAGACAGCTACCGGAATACGCTGATAAAAGCCTTCTTTTCCAACCACCGGTATCTTTTCCGATCTCTTCCCTCCGGCAACCTCCTCCTGACCGTCTGGCTGCGACATACCCGGTTCTCCCTGCATACCTCCCTCATACCAGGCAAACATCGGAGCATATCCCATCAGATGAGAAGGTACATCCCCTGTATGGAAGAAGCGATAAATAGCCTGCTCCTCGGCATTCGTGGTCTCCCCTTCCAGGAAACGGTTAATGTATTCTTCTATATTCCTCTTATCTAATTCCATACCTTACTGTGTATCATAAATTGTTCTTTTACTCTTTTTCTAGCTCTCGACAAATTGGTTCGTACCGCCACCGGCGTACTTCCTGTGAGACGGGCTATCTCCTCTACTTCGAAACCTTCCAGGTGCTTCATGCGGAGAATAGACTGTTGCAAGTCAGGCAAAGTACCTATTACTTCCAGTATCTCCTGCATATTCTCTTCCTCTACCAGTTTCATTTCAGGATTTTCACCTCCACCAATGCTGATGCCCTGCTCCAAATCGACTTTCTCTATCCGAGTGACTCGCAGACGGTTGATGCACAAATGCTTGGTTATAACAATAGCCAATGCATCCACGCTGCGGTATTGGTCCAGACGGTCGCGAAGAAACCAAAGTTTCAACAGTGCATCTTGCACTGCATTCTTCTGCCTCGTTCGGAGTCTTCCAAATAACGGATAGCCAATTCTTAACAAAGCCGGCCGCATTCGTTTTTGCCTCTATTTCAAATCTATTTTGTTCCATGTTCACCAGATATGACACATAGAGGTAGGAAACGTTACATCAAAATGCAAAAAAAAATTTGCTGACATGTCAATTTACCAATATACCAATAACCGTATGGGCATATATAGCACCGCTAATTGGCACATCAGCCAGTTGACGGATGCACCAATTATTCAAACTTATAAACCGTATGACTACGGAAGACCTCTCCCGGACGGAGTACAGTACTAGGAAATCCGGGCTGGTTGGGGCTATCTTGAAAATGCATCGTTTCGAAACATACCGCCGAACGGAAAGGATAAGCTATCCCTCCTTTACCTGTCATTTTTCCTTTCAGTCCATTACCGGTATAAATTTGCATTCCCGGCTCGGTGGTGAAGATCTCCATCTTACGCCCGCTTGCTGGATCATACACCCAGGCAGCCGGCCTTGTATCATCTCCTTTCGTATTCAATTCCCAAGTATGATCATATCCGTTTACCACCTTCAATTGGGGATGATCCGCATCTATACATTCTCCGATAGCATGCGGCATACGAAAATCAAGGGGAGTACCGGCCACCGGAAGATATTCTCCTGTAACACATTTCTTATCATCGTATGGAGTAAAACGATCTGCGTCTACCCAAAGTTGCTGGTCCTCCACGCTTTTCGTAAAAATTTCCCGAAATATTAAAAAAAGAATGATGGGAAAGATTAAGCACCGTGGGTGCATCCGTAGTTGCCTCGTATGTCAAATCCAACGCATTATCATCCTCACCAAGACTATAGACCAACGTCACTTTCAGGTTTCCGGGGAAACCATTTTCTCCATCAGGAGAAAGATAAGACAGACGGACCCTATGTGTATCTGCCTGCTCCACTTTCCATATTCTATCGGCAAAGCCGGGATTCCCTCCATGTGATATATGCCCGGACTTCCCATTGTTAGGGACCAGCTTATACTCTACTCCATCCAGCGTGAAACGCGCATTCAAAATACGTCCTATATAACGCCCCACCGTAGAACCAAAATTCTGCCGTTGCTCCATATATTCAGTAATCGTGGAAAATCCGCACACCACATCCTCCCGTTTTCCATTTCTGTCGGGGACAAGGATAGAAACCACCCGTGCCCCATAGTTTGTGATACAGACCTCCATTCCCTGCTTGTTGCTCAATGTAAATAAATCGGTATGCTGCCCATTCACTTCTGTTTGAAAATCCTTCCGCTGTAATCCAGAAGCTGTGATTTGCTTACCGGTGTGACAAGAAGAGAGCACCAGCAACAAGCCCATACAAACCAGACCCTGTTTTCCTTTCATATCATTCATTTTATAGGTTTTAAATACCACAAATGTAAATCCTCCGATGGAAAATAAGAAAAGCCGGCCTTCCCTTTTTCAAAGGATGACCAACTTTTCAACCATTTCAACCAATTTTTACCCTGTCGCTTCCTCTCTTTCAAAACCATCTTTTTACCATCCAGCGTATTGACAGGCTGATATTCCTGTCTGCCCCGCTATGATAGGAAAATCCAGAAATAACTGACTGATAACGCTTAAGCCCAAACAAACAACCTAGTGCTTCCACTCCACAGGCAACCTTAATCTCGCCTTGTAATCCTGCCTCCTGCAACAATCCTGCAAGCAGATTTATCTTTTCCGCTTCCGGACCATATGCAGTACGGATTATAAACAATGAAACGTTCGCCATACAATCATTCATCCCTGCTTCCACATAAGGTTTTCAGCCCTGCCCGTAAGTTGTGACCAAAGTTAAAAGAAAGCAAGCCAGTGTTGCATAAAGTTGTATTCTCATATTTTTCATCTGTTTTGTTTTAACCTAACAAATGCAGACAATTATCTTCTTTTACATTTATTTTCAGAAAAACTTCTGTTTCCATGCAGTCTTTTACCCTCTCCTGTATCTTCATATAATAACATGACAAAAGAAGAATGAATGACACAGAACTAATAGAGGGATGTAAAGCCGGAAAGCGGGAAGCTTTGGAAACCATATACAGGCTCTTCTCCCGCCAAATGTATGGAGTGTGCTATCGCTATGTAGGCGAAGATTCGGCACTGGACGTCATGCACGATGGATTCGTCAAAGTGTTTTCCGCCATCGGCCAGCTACATGCCACCGACCTGCATGGATTCAGATCCTGGATCACCCGTATCATGGTAACCACCTCCTTGCACCATCTCCGCAAACAGAAAAACAGCTCTTTCCTTTCTGTAGATGACCTGGAAGAAAATATGCAACCTGTGGACGAAGAAGATATGATTTCAATTCCTATTGAAACCCTGATGAAATTCATAGCTGAATTACCGACAGGCTATCGCACCATACTGAACTTGGCCGTATTCGAGGAAATGCCTCATAAGGAGATTGCGAAGACATTAGGCATTAACGAACATTCATCCTCCTCACAACTGTACCGCGCCAAATGTATACTTGCTCAGAAAATTAAAGAATACTTAACTCGACAATCATTATGAAACAGGAAGAAGAACCGTGGATAGACCACTTGAAACAACGGGTTAACGAATACGAAAAGCCACTCCCAGGAAATGATTGGAATCATTTTCAAACGGAATTTTTCACTCCCTATCTACATAAGAGAAGAAGGATGAAAACGATGCGTATAGCAGCCGTTTTCTTCTTGATATTCATACCTTTTGCCACTACTTTTTATTTTTTACAGACAGAAATACATAAAGCAGCCTCACCTGTTGTATCCTTACCGGCATACCAGCCAAGAAGCATTACAGGCAGCCCTTCCATTATGCCTGAAAACAAACTGTTACAGGACAGGACCAAATCAAAGACAGCTTCCTTGACAAGGCCGCCAATCCAAACAAGTATCCACACCGATACGGCAAATAATATAGAAACAGAATGTATGCCCCCGGTACAAGATACAATCCGGGATACAGAATCTGTACACAAGCGCCCTTCCGGACACAAGCACTTTGCATTACCGTATAAGCGTTCCGGATATACTTTGGCACTTGCCATATCTGCCGGCAATAACGGAGCAAGTACCGGCTTCATAAACAAAACTTTTTCCCGGGGAGACATAGGGAGTTCTCATAAGGATGAAATTATGTATTGGAGTGACTTCAAAGACTATTTGCAGGAATATCCATCGGACTTTCCCGATGCACAAGCTTACGAAGCTCTACTACAAATAGCAAATGACAACACGGGACGACCCATGACAGAATATACCCATTATAATCTCCCCGTCAGCATTGAGCTTTCGCTCCGTAAATCTATAAGCAGGCACTGGGGGGTCAGCGCAGGACTGCAATACACCTATCTGTCGTCCGAGAGTTCCATAGGAGAAGATTCCAAGTGGGTTAAACGACAAAAGCTCCACTACATAGGCTTGTCTGTGAAATTAGACCGCCGGCTTTATACCACCCGCACCTTTTCCTTTTATGCCACAGGAGGAGGCACAATAGACAAATCCGTTTCGGGTAAACTGGAACAAGATTTCATCGTTCAGAAAGAGAAAATCTATTCCAGTACAGAGAATCTGAAAATAAAACCGTTCCAATTCTCCATACACGCCGCATTGGGAATACAATATAATATAAATCCCACCCTAGGTGCTTTCATTGAGCCCGGAACAGTTTTTTATTTCAAGGACGGCAGCTTTAAAAACACCATACGTGACAAACACCCGCTCCATTTCAACCTGCAATTGGGGGTGCGCTGGAATTATTAAGGAAACTTCATGCAGTCTTTTGTCCATCCTTGTATCTATAAGATAAAAAACAACCATGCAAAAAAGACATAAAGACAGACAATGTTATTTTAACGAGCTAGCGAATACGTCCCGTAGTTTCTATATAGACTATGTGAAACAATTTATCTCCCTCAGCCCTTCCACCCACATACTGGAAATAGGTTGCGGAGAAGGAGGCAACCTGCTTCCCTTTGCCGAACTAGGCTGCAAGGTAACAGGAATAGACCGTGCAGCCAGTCGCATACACCAGGCAGAAACCTTCTTCGCCGCCTCCGGCTACAAAGGAGAATTCACCACAACGGATTTCTTCAACTTTTCCTCAGCTTCCCGTTACCAGCTCATCCTGATACACGATGTTATTGAACACATCAGTAACAAAGAAGAATTCTTCCGTTGCCTCTCTCCTCTTCTAGCTAAGGGAGGCATCATATTCTGGGAATTCCCGTCTTGGCAAATGCCATTTGGCGGACATCAGCAAATTTGCCACAACCGGTTCGTCTCCTCTCTCCCTTTCATTCATTTATGTCCCGGTATACTCTATCGGTTTCTGCTCAAATGTTTCCATGAAACACCATCATGTATTGAAGAATTATCAGACATCAAACGCTGCCGCATGACCATAGACACCTTTGAACAACTTGCTGAAAAGTATGGATACGAAATAACCGACAGACAATTATGGTTCATCAATCCACACTACCAACAAAAGTTCCATCTGCGGCCACGAAAGTTATATCCTGTACTGGCACAGTTAAAATATATCAGAAATTACTTCAGCACCTCCTGTTTCTATATAACGCGCCACCGTGAGCTTCATGATTGAGGCAACCCATTTATACTACTTTCATGTTTATACCAACACTATAATTACCAAGATGTTATAACCCGCCATCTAAGCATTTTCTTCTGTTACATTAAGCTTTTTCTTCCAGCCACCTAATACAGACTCCGGCAGTGGACTGTACAGACGATTGGAATAGACTATACAGTCTACTATAGGCGACTGTACAGTCCACTGCCGGAGTCTGTACTACATAACCGTACAAATCCCCTTAATCATCAGCCCGAAAAGACTTAGGAGAGCGTATATAAAGCTTTAAACCCAGGCAGAACAAACTATGCCGACAGCATTGAAGAAGAACCAACAGAGGGCTGTCACCCCAAAAGAGAAAATGTAAGAAGTGGAAGAAAAAACAGAGCAAATCTTTTTTTCAGGAAGAAGAAGCCTAAAAAAACGGCCTATATCATATATAAAAAAAGAAGGGTATCTATCCCAGACACCCAATCTTCATTAACCTTAAATCTAATACCATGAAAAACACAGTGCAAAGATAAGTAGTTTTATGTTATCAAACATAATAACACTACAATTATTTGCTTTCAATTAACATCATTTAAATTTTAAAGGCGCTTTTACAGTTTCAAATTCTGTAAAAACGCCTTTGTACTATATATGATTATACAAACCAATCAAATTATTCCACATACAACACCAGCCCTTTCAAATACTCTCCTTCAGGATGGTAAATATTTACGGGGTGATCTCCCGGCTGGGTCAATTGATGCAGAATACGCACACTACGTCCGCTTTGTGCGGCAGCTGTAAATACCGCATTACGGAAATTCACCTTATCCACCACCTGCGAACAAGAGAAAGTAAACAGAATGCCTCCCGGTTTGATTTTCTCAAATGCTTTAGCGTTCAATTTCGTATAGCCGCGCAATGCATTGCGGAGAGCATCCTTGTGTTTGGCAAATGCAGGAGGGTCAAGAATTATCAAATCATATTGATCCCCCATACGATCCAGGTATTTAAAAGCATCCTCAGCATACGCCTTATGACGGGTATCACCCGGAAAATTTAATTCCACGTTCATATTGGTAAGATCAATAGCTTTTGCCGAACTGTCTACCGAATGTACCAGATTCGCGCCTCCACGCATGGCATAGAAAGAGAAGCCTCCTGTATAGCAGAACATATTCAATACATTACGCCCTTTGGCATAACGCTCCAACAAATGGCGGTTCTCACGCTGATCCACAAAAAAATGCCTGTTTTCTGACCTTTCAGCCAATCCACATGGAATTTCAAGCCGTATTCCATCGCTATGTTTTCGGAGCTTCCCCCCATTGATGAAACCATTCTCCGGTCCCAAATCCGCCTTGAAAGGCAATGTGGTTTCTGATTTATAATAAATGTTCCGGACTACATCCCCCATCACCTCGGACAAGGCATCGGCTATCTCCATACGGTAAACATGCATTCCGGCCGAATGTGCCTGCATCACGGCTGTATGATCATATACATCAATAATCAAGCCCGGCAAGTTGTCTCCTTCGCCATGAACCAGACGGTAAGTATTGTTTGCAGGATTACCGGCCAAACCCAAACTGCGGCGCAAATCGTATGCCACTTCCAGTTTATGCTTCCAAAATTCATGATCAATCTCACCTTCCTTGAAAGAGAGCACGCGCACGGCAATACTTCCTATCTGGAAATGCCCGCAAGCTATAAACTCTTTCTTCGAAGTGTACACATCCACTATCTCGCCTTCTTCGGGTTCTCCCTCAATGCGCTGGATAGCTCCGGAGAATACCCACGGATGAAAACGCTTTAACGACTCTTCCTTACCCGGTTTCAGGTATACTTTCTTATAAGCCATTTGTATTTACTGTTGTTTCTATTGGTTCTTCCTCTGTTATCTCATAACCGCCCGTACGTTCCAATTCCGTCAGGCAATTGTAAATTTCCACACAAGCCCACGCATCCGTGGCTGCATATAGTTTCTGTCCCTCGCTGAGCACCTCCGCCTCCCAATTGGAAAGACGCTGGCTTTTTGAAATCTTCTGGCCAAACAAATTGGCGAAGATTTTTTGCAGACTCCGGTCAGCTATGCCGAATCGTCCTACATAGTCCTGTAACTCTATCCAGTTTCCCCGGTCGGGATGCACATCCTCACGCTTCCGCAACGAGTTAAAATCGTCTTTCAGAGACAAACCTATCTTCAAGGTATCGCTCATCAAAAACTCTTGCAGAGAATCGGGCATACCTATCCGGTTCAGGCGAAACAAGAAACAGGTATCTTGCGTAGATATTTGCAACAAAGCTACCTTATGGGTAGTACCGCGTTTAAAAGAAGGGCGTGTTTCCGTATCCACTCCCACTATGCGTTGATCTTTCAAATAGGCTACCGCTTTTTCGGCCTCACTCTCGGTATAAATCACGAAGATGCGTCCCGGAAAAAGCACCTTGGGCATTGCTGCTATCTCGGCTTTAGTAATCGTTTTCCTTATTTGTTTCATAATAATGAATTCTCATCTTCCATTTCTTCCTCCTCGCCATCATCGGCAGGGCTGTACTTCACATCATGCAAAGCACGCATAGTGTTTACCAGCCGTTGTCCCCAAAACTCTCTGAAATGTTCCTTGCAGACCACTAAAGAATCGTTCATCGTCTCATTCAGTCCCAGTTGGAACACACTGATAAAGTCCTTCAAATCCTGATAGATATCTGCCAAATCCTCTGAAATACATTTTTTGATGGGCGTGTCACTGTACACCATATCCGGCAAGAACACTTCCAGATAATCATCCTTGGCTCCTAACACACCGGCTATAGCCCTACGTATCAGTTCATAATCTTCTTCAGTAACGAAGGTTTCGGGTTCGTCCTCTCCTATCGGCTCACACGGAGGCAACAAAGTCGCTTTCAAATAAAGCAACGGAAGTATTTTTAAGGCGGTATCTACAAAGTCATAGCGTTTCATATCACGGGCACGTTCCAGAAAGCCACAAAATTCGGCGGCTACCGTTACAAACTCTACTGTATTTTTGTCAAATATCACCTGACTGTACTTTTCCATAAACATTAAAATTGAATCGCAAAGTTAAGAAAAAAGAGATTAAATAAGGCAATAATTAATGTTTTTCATGTACATTTGCGAAATAATAAATAGAACGAAGACCTATGGCAAAGAAAAAATCAGATAAGGAGACAGAGCCTAAAAAGGTATCTACCAAACGATTCTCCGCTTTTTTAAAGAACGAAACCACACATTTTGTAATCGGATTGATCAGTGTAATTTTTGCAGTTTATCTGTTACTGGCATTTACCTCTTTCTTCTTTACGGGGGCCGCCGACCAAAGTATTTTGGATAATCAGCAGCCGGGTGAACTGATGCAAACCGCCAATCATGTAAAAAATTACGCCGGAGCACGCGGTGCACAACTTGCCGAATTCCTTATAAACGAATGTTTCGGCTTAGCTGCTTATTTTATCATTTTATTCCTGGCCGTAGTGGGTATGAAATTAATGAAAGCTTACCAGTTCCGTATCTGGAAATGGTTTATGTCCTGTTCTATCCTGCTCATCTGGTTCTCTATCACATTGGGATTTATTTTTGACGGCACCTTTGGGGATAGTTTTATCTATCCGGGGGGATTGCACGGACATAATGTAAGCAATTGGCTGATTTCACAAATTGGGATTCCAGGTTTGGGATTATTGCTGTTCATAGCGGCACTATTGTTCTTTATCTATTTAAGTAACGAAACCATACTGGTTATCCGTAAAGCACTGCGTCCCAGCTTCAGACGAAAGAAAAAAGAGGATCAAACAATTTCTGCAACTGAAGAAAATCCGATTAAAGAAGCTCCCCGGAAGGAAGAATCCAGGAAAGAATTCTCTAATCCCGGTCCTGCTATCGTAGATTTCGAATTAGAACAACCGACAAAGAAAGAAGAGGAAGTGGAAGAACAAGTGCCCTTCCCTTTTGAGAGCAAGCAGGTTACCGAACCGGCAGTGATAGAAGAACCTGCCTACACAAACGAAGAAGAGGAAGTTGAAAATACAGATGAACCTGATTTTTCAATCAGTGAAGAAACAAATGAAGAAGACGAGGCGTACAAAGGTCCCGTACTTCCACCATACAACCCTCGTCTGGATTTGGAAAACTACAAATTCCCTAGTCTGGATTTGCTAAATGAATATGAAGATGATGGTCCTAATATTGACATGGAAGAGCAAAACGCCAACAAAGACCGCATCATCAAGGTTTTACGTAGCTTCGGTATTGAAATCAGTTCCATCAAGGCAAGTGTAGGTCCTACCATCACATTATACGAAATTACTCCGGCAGAGGGGGTACGTATCTCTAAAATCAGGAACTTGGAGGATGATATCGCATTAAGTTTGTCGGCACTGGGTATCCGCATCATTGCTCCGATACCGGGCAAAGGCACTATCGGTATTGAGGTTCCGAATGCCAATCCGCGCATTGTACCGATGAAATCCATCCTGAACAGCAAAAAGTTCCAAGAAACCACCTATGAGCTGCCTGTGGCATTAGGCAAGACCATTACGAACGAAGTCTTTATGGTGGACTTGGCAAAAGCCCCCCACATGTTGGTAGCCGGCGCTACCGGACAGGGTAAGTCCGTAGGATTGAATGCCATCGTGACCTCTTTATTATATAAGAAGCATCCGGCAGAACTTAAGTTTGTAATTGTAGACCCCAAGAAGGTGGAGTTCGCTATCTATGCTCCGATTGAGAAGCATTTTCTGGCCAAGCTGCCGGATGGAGAAGACGCGATTATCACCGATGTTACCAAAGTGGTACAAACCTTGAACTCACTATGTATAGAGATGGACAGCCGATACGACTTGCTGCGTAAAGCCGGTTGCCGTAATATTAAGGAATATAACGCGAAATTCATCAACCGGCAGTTGAATCCGGAAAAAGGACACCGCTTCATGCCTTACATAGTGATTATCATTGATGAGTTCGGTGACCTGATTATGACTGCGGGTAAGGAAGTGGAATTACCTATCTGCCGTATCGCCCAGTTGGCACGTGCAGTAGGCATACATGCCATTATCGCGACCCAGCGTCCGACAACGAACATTATTACCGGTACTATCAAAGCTAACTTCCCGGCACGTGTTGCCTTCCGTGTAGCTGCCATGATGGACTCACGTACTATTCTGGACCGTTCGGGAGCACAACAACTGATTGGTAAGGGAGATATGCTTTACTTGCAAGGTAATGATCCGGTACGTGTGCAATGTGCATTCGTGGATACTCCTGAAGTGGAAAAAATAGCCAATTACATCAGTAAACAACAAGGATACACCACCGCATTCATGTTGCCCGAATATGTAGGCGAAGAGAGTGAAAGCAGCGTTGGCGAAGTAGACATGAACCGGTTAGACCCTATGTTTGAAGATGCAGCCAGACTGGTCGTGATTCACCAGCAAGGCTCTACCTCATTAATCCAACGCAAGTTCTCTATCGGCTATAACCGTGCGGGGCGTATCATGGACCAACTGGAAAAAGCTGGAATTGTTGGCCCCACTCAAGGAAGCAAGGCGCGTGACGTACTCTGCATGGATGAAACAGACCTGGAAATGAAATTGAACAATCTGCAACAATAAGTTGTTTAATAATGTTATGATAAAAATGAAAAGAACATATTTACTGGTATTAATCCTTTTCCTTTCAGTCAGCCTATCCGCACAAAAGGACAAACAGGCACGGGAGATATTGGACAAAACCGCCAATGCCCTGCAACAGGCCGGAGGCATCCGTGCCACCTTTGGAGGGACAGGAAATGGAACCTTATTGCTAAAAGGCAACCGGTTCTATCTGAACAGTGGCGGAATACAAAGCTGGTTTGACGGAACAACGCAATGGAGTTATCTGGAAAGCAGCGAAGAAGTGAATGTGAGCAATCCTACCCCGGAAGAGTTGCAAACCATCAACCCTTATGCACTGTTATCCATTTACAAAAGCGGATATAATTATAAGTATACAGGGATCAAAAGCCGTAACGGCAAACAGGGGTTTGAAGTGATACTGACTCCGGAGAATAAACAGGATATCACATCCATCACCTTGTTCGTTTCCCAAACATATCAGCCTTTATATATAAAGGTAGAACAAAGTAATAAATCGGCAAATGAGATTATCGTCACTTCTTACCAAACCAACCAGCCGCTGGACAATGCGACATTCAAGTTTGATAAAAAGAAATTCCCAAATGCCGAAGTGATAGACTTACGATAACAAGCAGAGTTCAAGATAGAGAGATAATATAATATTCATCAAATTAAATTAAGTAAAGAAATAAGTATTATGAGTACAGAAAAAGTTAAATGCCTTATCATCGGCTCAGGTCCTGCCGGCTACACCGCCGCCGTTTATGCAGCCCGCGCTAACTTAAAACCTACTCTCATTACAGGCATGGAGCAAGGCGGCCAGCTGACAACAACGACTGAAGTCGACAACTGGCCCGGCGATCCCAAAGGCGTGATGGGTCCGGAGCTCATGCAGCGCATGCTCGAACATGCCGAACGCTTTGAAACCAGAATCGTTTTCGATGAAATCACAGAAGCCCATCTGAACGAAAAACCGATCCGCCTGGTCGGCAACAACGGCAACTACACTTGCGACGCTTTGATTATTGCTACAGGCGCAAGCGCTAAGTATCTCGGCCTTCCCAGTGAAGAGGAATTCAAGGGCAAAGGCGTTTCCGCCTGCGCAACCTGCGACGGTTTCTTCTACCGCAACCAGGAAGTTGCCATCGTCGGCGGCGGCGACTCTGCAATTAAAGAAGCCATCTACCTTGCCGGTATCGCTTCCAAGGTTCACATGATCCACCGCCGCGACCAGT
>ENA-OQBL01000101-OQBL01000101.1-human-gut-metagenome-genome-assembly--contig:-NODE-101-length-50188-cov-4.305228_pt1 | contig 50188 bp, 55 predicted proteins | sample MGYA00242747_ERZ504553 | MGnify/ENA primary metagenome ERZ504553 (study PRJEB26092, sample SAMD00036240) | human gut metagenome | host: Homo sapiens | study: EMG produced TPA metagenomics assembly of...
ATCTGGATAAAGATAGCAAATTATTTTTATATATCAATTTTATATATTATTTTTGGCAGGATATTATGAGTACATACGATTATTACCGCATTTTCTACCATGTCGCACAACAGCACGTTTTACAAAAGCGGCAGAGGTATTACACAATAACCAGCCGAATATTACCCGGTGTATGAATAATCTTGAGACAGAACTTGGCTGCCATCTTTTCGTCCGTTCGAACCGTGGGGTCTCACTGACTCCGGAAGGACAGAAGCTTTTAACCACGTTGCAATTGCCTTTGAACAACTGGAGCTCGGAGAAACCGAGTTGAAGCGTGACCAGAGCCTTACCAGCGGACTCATCTCCATCGGAGTCAGCGAAAATGCACTACGTATTATGCTGCTGCCAAAATTAGAAGCATTTCACAATCATTATCCACATGTAAGGCTTAAGATTTCCAACCATTCCACTCCGCAGGCAATCGCTTCCCTGGAAAGCGGGCTGGTGGATTTCGCAGTTGTAACAACACCTCTTTCGGTCCAGAAGCAGTTCCAGAAGATTTCCCTTGGTTCTTTCCGGGAAATTCTGATCGCCGGTCCGAAATACAAAGAACTGGCTTCTCACATCTGCTCGCTGGAAGAACTTGCGGAATATCCTTTTGTCTCGCTGGAGAATAATACCAGCACCAGAGATCTTCATATTCAGTACTTTTCTTCCCACGGCTTTCCGTTCCGTCCGGATCTGGAAGTTACATCTACCGATCAGTGTCTGGCCCTGATCCAGCACAATCTCGGTATCGGCTTCTATCCGGAGAAACTTGCAGAAGAACCGCTGAAACGCGGGGAAATTCTTCAGATTCATCTGAAAGAATCTCTTCCTGCAAGACACATCTGTCTTGTACAAAATGCTTCCAGGCCACAAAGTATTGCAGCACAGAAACTAATCGAGACATTGATCCGCATCTGACAGCGGATCAATGTCTCTTATTTTTTCTTCTATTATGCTCTGCTTCTCCGTGCTTCTATATCCAGGAACATCAGCAGGAAGCTGACAATCAAAAGTCCGCACGATACCCATATCATATGGATTCCGTAATTGGCAGAAAGATTGCCGCCGATTCCGGCTCCTATCGCAAACAGAACTATGATTCCCAAATAATACATTGCCTGGCGCAGCTGCTCTGGTCTTCTTTCTCTCAGATAAAAAGACAGTGCTGCCGTTCCGCTTCTCAAATTACCGATACACATCGTACTCGCATATGAGAATCCATTCACCTTCCGGAAACTCTGCACCTGCATCGCACAGGCAAAGGATACCAGAACAGTCGCGATCATATTTCCGCGTTGTGGAATAAATCCTACAATGAACAGGATTATAATCTCTGCTCCCAGAATTCCCTGTCTCCAGTGCAGACGTTTTGCATATTTATACTTATGCTGGATCTGTTCTGCGATCAGAACACCCAAAGCAAATGCAAAAAGCGGAAATAAATACTTCAGTCCCGCCTCCCATTTTCCCGTCATGAAATTCTGGCTCATCAGCACCACGTTACCTGTCTGTGCATTCGAGAATACTTCATTACGCGTATTATAGGTATATGCATCCTGAAATCCTCCCGATAAAGCCAGAAATGCACTACAGATGAATGCCTCCGACATCTGTTTCCCGGAAAATAAACTTTTCATTACTCCCATGTTTTCATCTCCTTAGAAAAAACGGGGAATTGCTTTCACACGTTTTTACGTTTTCAAACCAATCCCCCTCAGCAGACTATTATACGAGAGAATATCAAAAATGTGAAACGTATATTTGATATATCTTTCATATCTTTTTTATATATTCAATTTGATATTAAGCCTCCCAGACTTCTTCTGCAACTTCTTTTACAAACGAAACCTTTTTCCACTGCTTTTCACCATTATTCTGAATTATTCTTACATCCCGCCTGTGTATTTTTTCAACGCTTCCATATACACCTTTCCATACCGGCTCAGTGCCACATCTTTCCGCACGATCGTTCCAATCCGCATATATTCATCCACCAGAAGCGGCTTCCCGATGATATTCTCACCGTTCAGTTCTTTACTGATCACGCCGGAGCTTACCGTATACCCGTCCAGGCCGACCGCCAGATTGAAAAGCGTTGCCCGGTCTCTGACTTTGATGTTCTTATTCCGGTCCAGTGTGCTTAATATCTCTTCGGAAAAATAAAAGGAATTATAATCCCCCTGCTCAAATGACAAATACGGATACTCCTCCAGATCTTCCAGTGTCAGTGCTTCCTTATCTGCCAACGGATGCTTTGAACTGATAAATACATGTGGCTTTGCTACGAATAACTCTTCGAATTTCAGATCATTCTGACGGATCAGTTTCATGATGATCGTCTCATTCTGTGAAGAAGTATACAGAATACCTATCTCACTTTTCAGCTTCGCCACATCTTCGATGATCTCATAAGTCTGTGTCTCCCGCAGTGTAAAATCATATTTTCTCGCATCAAATTTACGGATCACATCTACAAATGCATTGACCGCAAAAGAATAATGCTGGCAGGATACGGAAAATCTCGGGTTCCGTTCATTTACATTCAGATACCTCTCCTGCATGAGGCCGACCTGATCCAGAATCTGTCTTGCATAGGCGAGAAATTCATCTCCCTCTGCGGTGATCGTCACCCCTTTATTCGTCCGGTGAAAAATCGTCACCTGCATCTCCTGCTCCAGTTCCCGAATCGCATTGGTAAGACTCGGCTGGGAAATGAATAGCTCTTTTGCCGCCTCACTTATCGTCCCCTTCTCCGCAACCATGGTAATATACCTTAACTGCTGTAATGTCATAAATTCTTCCTCCCTACAGCATATAGATCAGTGCGTTACAGATACATGCCGCAATATTACTTCCGCCTTTTCTCCCCCTCGCTACAATATACGGGGTATCTTCCAGTGTCAGGATCAGTTCTTTGGACTGTACCACATTTACAAAGCCGACCGGTACACCGATCACGAGCTCCGGACGGATTCTTCCGTCTTTGATCAGTTCATACAGGTGAATTAGTGCTGTCGGTGCATTTCCGATGGCAAAGATCAGTTTTTCGTTCAGTTCACACGCCTTTTTCATACTGGCAACAGCTCTTGTGGTTCCATTCTTCTTTGCCGCCTGTGCCACATCTTCATCTGACATGAAGCAGTATACCTGACCGCCGTACTGTGCCAGTCTCTTTTTGTTAATTCCGGAACGCCCCATCTGTGTATCGGTTACGATGGAAGCACCGCCTCTGATCGCTTCGAGTGCTTTCTCCACCGCATGCTCGGAATACACCAGATTCTTCGCATAATCAAAATCCGCACTGGTATGTATGCAGCGCTTTGTAATTGGTGCCTGAATCTCAGGAAGCACGATGCCTTCCTGCTCCAGTTCTTCCGTAATGATCTCAAAGCTGCGCTTTTCGATCTCTGTCGGAAGAACATTTTCTATCTCTATTTTAGTATGTGCCGCGTGATTATTTTTCTGTATATTCAACGTTTTCTTCCTTTCTCTTCATAGTCCGTCATAGCCCACATCTCATCTTTTCTAACTACAAAACTTGCCATCGGCAACTTCTCTTGCATACTTTGGTATCTACAGCTCCTTACGAATACATAGTAATCCCGAAAAATTATTTCTGCATTCCCATGATCTGATAGATTGCCTTCATGTCCAGATGTTTTCTGAGTGTATCTGCCAGAAGATCATACTGGCTTTCTTTGAATGCTTTCAGGTCTACACCTTCCACTTCTTCCATTGAAAGTCCTTTCTTTTCTGCCAGGGATTTTACGATCTCCGATACAATTTTCTCCTTATCAAAATGCCGTGGATGTATGTTCCGTATACATTTCCATGCGAGATTCCGTCTGTACTGTTCTCTATTCTGTTTTCCGGCTCCATATCCGGAATCTGTCTGTCCTTTTTTCTTCACCGTATCGTGAATCTGATTCATCGGACATCCTTCCAGAAGTTCGGTCTTTCCCATATGGATCTCGTATCCTTCAAACTTCAGATTCTCAAGTGCTTTCAGATTCCCCTCCACATGAAGGAGTGTTCCATTCACCCTTGTTCTGGTCTTTTCTGTGGTAAATGTAGTCGTTACCGGCAAAAGGCCGAGTCCTTTCATACTGCCGCCATCTTCCACGCCTTCCGGATCACTGAGCGACTGCCCCAGCATCTGGTAGCCGCCGCAGATTCCCCAGACCACACAGCCGCCGGCATGCGCCTTTAGAATCTTCGCTTCCATTCCGCTCTGTCTTAACCATTTCAGATCTCCCATCGTATTTTTTGTTCCCGGAAGGATAATCATATCAGGATTTCTAAGTTCTCTTGGATTCTTTACATAACGCAGATTCACTCCCGGAGCATTTTCCAACAGCATGAAATCCGTAAAGTTCGAAATTCTCGGTGTCCGGATGACTGCGATATCCACCAGACCGATCCTTTCTTCTGCACCTTTTCCACCCTTTGTCATGTTAAAACGCTCTGTCAGACTGTCTTCATCTTCAATCTCGACCTGCATATACGGTGTAACTCCGACTACCGGAATGCCGCCTCTTTCTTCCAACATAACAATACCGGGATCCAGGATTGTCTTATCCCCGCGGAATTTGTTGATGACCAGTCCCTTTACACGTTCTTTCTCATCATCTTCCAGGAGCATAAGCGTCCCCAGAAGCTGGGCAAATACTCCTCCGCGGTCAATATCTCCGACCAGAAGCACCGGCGCATCTACCATCTTCGCCAGCCCCATATTTACAATATCATCTTTCTTCAGGTTGATCTCTGCCGGACTTCCCGCTCCTTCGATCACAATGATGTCATTCTCTTCTTCTAATTTGTGAAATGCTTTCATAATGTCCGGTATGAGCTGCTTTTTATAAGCAAAATATTCTCTTGCACTCATATTCTTCAAGACTTCACCATTTACGATCACCTGTGATCCTACATCGTTGGTCGGCTTTAACAGGATCGGATTCATCTCTACCTGCGGCGCCACGCCTGCTGCCTCTGCCTGCACAACCTGTGCACGTCCCATCTCCAGTCCATCCTCTGTAATAAAGGAATTCAGTGCCATATTCTGGGATTTGAACGGAGCCACCCGGTATCCGTCCTGTTTGAATATTCTGCAAAGTCCCGCACACAGAAGACTCTTTCCTGCGTTGGACATTGTCCCCTGTATCATAATTTTTCCAGCCATGTTATCAACCTTTCATTCTCTTCTTCAGATCTTATTGCAATCCGGTAATGCCCTTCTGTCAGTCCTTCATAGTTACTGCAGTCCCGGATCAACAGTCCGCTTTTCAGTGCCTTCTCATACAGTCCTGCTTTTCCTTTAAAAAATCATATAGTTTGCTTCCGATCCCCATACATTCAGACCAAGCTTTCTCATCCGCTCTGTCATCCAGAACTTTTCTTTTTTTATATATTCTCTCGTTCTCTTTAAATATGCTTCGCAATCAACAAGTGCTGCCACACCTGCTTCCTGTGCCGTTACCGACACATTCCACGGCTGGAGCATTGCCCTCATTCGTTTCCTAAGAGCTGCATTCTCACACAATGCATATCCAAGTCTTACACCCGGCATACAGAATATTTTCGTAAATGCTTTGATAATGACCACATTCGGATACTGTGTCAGATACTCCCGGCATTCATATCTTTCTGGTTCTTCCAGAAACTCTATAAAACACTCATCCAGGACCAGTATCGTACCGCATTTATTACACCTGTTCATCACACGGATCAGCAGTTCTTTTTCCGTTGTCTGTCCGGTCGGATTATTGGGATTGCACAGAAATATCATATCTGTATCTTCCGTAATCTGTTCCAGTATATCCTCCTGTATCCGGAAATCCTGTTCTTCTTTTAATCTGTAATATTGTACCTCTGCTCCAACTGTGCCAAGTGCCCGCTCATACTCGGAAAAATGCTGGTGCCGTCACCAGTGCTTTTTTTCGGTCTCACTGCCATTACGACAGCAAAAAAAATGCTCTGCAGCACCATTGCCGCAGAGTATCTTTTCTTTTTCTATTCTCTCAAAATCACTGATCGACTCCCGAAGTCTGTCGCATCTGACATCCGGATAATACATGATCCTGTCTGCACTTTCCTGTACGCTCTTTCGTACCGCTTCGGGAACTCCCAGCGGGTTACTGTTTACAGAATAATCTGTAACAGATGGATTCCGGTAAATGTCTCCACCGTGAACTGTCTCTTTTGGTTCTGCCAACGTTCCTTCACCTGTGCGGATAAACCGCTCTCTCTGCTATTTTGCTACAACCATCTTACTCACTTTGCAGAAAATAGTCAACCGGAATCTTATACCTGAATTCTTGTTGCCGCATCGCTGCTCATTGCGATCCGCTTCTCACCACTCCTGATGATCAGGTCTCTTCCGGAATTCTGAATGACTGTGATCTCACTGCCTTCATCAATCTTGCATTTTCGGATCTTATCCAGAACTTCCGGGATGCCGAACATCCACTTGATGGTGTAGCTTTTTCCAGCCGCCGCCTTTGACAATGCCTGCATAACTAACACCTTCTTTACCTCTTTTTTATATTGTAAGTTGCACTGACTATGTTAGTCAACAGGAACATTGTTTGCACAATTCTAACTTTTTATTCATAATTTGCAGATAATATTATTTGTTTTTTGATTTTTATTATCAATATCATCTACAGAACCAGAATCCGGAGGATGATTCCAAGTATCAAACCAAGCATTGCCGTCCCATATAACAGCTTATGCGATCTCCGGATATCCAGTAGTTCCATCTCCCGGACCGGATCTCCGATCGTCGGCTTCTTATGCAGCTTTCCAAAATACCACGCATCTCCTGCAAGCTGCACATCCAGCGCCCCCGCCATGACTGCTTCTGTCTGTGCCGAGTTCGGACTTTTATGATTAAAGCGGTCTCTTCGGAAGATACGTGCTGCATTCTTTCCATCCATTCCGGTCAGATATGCAGCCAGGATCATCAACACTGCCGATACCCTTGCCGGAATGAAATTCACCACATCGTCTAACTTCGCTGCTGCCGTTCCAAACCACTGATACTTGTCATTCTTATATCCAACCATCGAATCCATCGTATTGATCGCTTTGTATGTAAATCCCAGAACAGCTCCGCCGATCAGCATATAAAATAACGGTGCGATCACACCATCCGATGTATTCTCTGCCACCGTCTCTACGGCCGCCTTGGTCACACCTTCTTCCGTCAGATTCTGTGTATCTCTTCCGACGATCATGGACACGGCCTTTCTCCCGGCCTCCAGGCCCTTGTCTTTCAGTGCTATGTAGACCCTGTCACTTTCTACTTTCAGGGATTTCGTTGCAAGGATCTGATAACACCAGAAGCTTTCCAGTGCAAGTCCAAGCTGCCAGAATACTTATATGCAACCGATAAGATCACCGCCGGAACTCCTGTACTGACCGTCACAACCACCAGCACCAGAATCCCTCCACCGATGCGTTCCCCTGTCTTATTCGCCGGCAGACAGTTTCTGATAATTCTTTCGGTTCCCGATATCAGATGCCCGATCAGCCTCACCGGATGATACAGCCATCTTGGATCCCCGAAGACCAGATCCAGAACAAAGCCCGCCACGATCGCGATCGTCATATATGTCATTCTCTGAAATTCTAAGTTCATATCCTTCTCCATTCTTTATCTGATAATCATAATAACTTCCTGCTGGTGTCCCGTCTTCCTTTACTGCATACCGTTCCATGATACTCATGATTGTTCCGCCATGTGCCACAACCGCAATCGTCTCCCGGTCATGTGCCTGCGCATCCCGTACGACTTCCCGGAACCCTTCTAGTGTCCGCCGGATGAACGCTTCCCTGCTTTCCCCTTCCGGAAATGGCAGCTTTCCACCACTGTCTATCCATGCCTGATACTCCGAGCAGCCGGAAAGTTCGATATAATTATGATTTTCAAACAGGCCAAAATCACACTCCCGTAACTTTTCATTACAGCTATATGCTCCTGCTTTCATCATCTCCGGATAAATGATCTCTGCCGTCTGCACGCACCGCTTCATCGGACTTACATAGACATATGTAACCTCAGGATACATTCCTTTTCTCTCTTCCAAAAGCTGTATTCCTTCCAGACATAAAGATTCATCCGTCGTTCCGATATAGCGTTTTTCTTTATTTCCTTTCGTCATAGAATGACGTATCAGATAAATCCTCATACTTCCTTTATCACCTGTCCGATTCCGCACATCACACGGTATACTTTCTCCGAATATGCCGCAAGGCGCGTGCACACTCTTCCGGTCTGCTCTCTGTATTCCCGTTCCATCCGGTCAACCGGCACGATCCCGTATCCGATCTCATCTGTGATCAGGATCAGTTCCGGATTCTTCCGAATCAGTTCTTCTGCAAGATCATCTATCGGTTCTCCTTCCTTTATCTTTCTTTCGATATACTGATGGAAATGATATATCCCTTCGCAGCTATATAGTTCTTCTTCCGTACATACCGCACCGTCTGCCCATGTGACATCTGGGTAGATTTTCTTTGCGAATGCAAGTTTTCCCTGATATGCGCCGCCTATTATCATGATCATGACTTCTTTTCCTTCCTCCAATCCTGTATTTTCATCTTTCTGTTATTTTCTACTATTTCTCTGCTGTTTTCTTTCTGCCACTTGTTTTCTCCATTCTTTCCACACTTTTATCCAGCCTGTTCATCATTTGATGATTCCGCTTTTTACTACGATATCCACTACTACCACGACAAGCGCCATCACAAGTTCACATACCTGCAGGAAATATCCACACAGATCCCCGGTCACACCGCCGAAATTCTTCATCGCCATCCGGTAATAATATCCATATACCACGCCTGCCGAGATCACACATCCGATTCCGCAGATCCCTCCGGTCAGTGGAATCAGGAAACACAGTACAATCAGATAAATGCCCAATACCATTCTTGTAATTCTGGTCGATGCACTTTCCGAAAAATTCTGCCACCATACCTTTCTTCCTTGCCTGTGGAAATGTAACTACAGACAGTCCACTCAATGTTCTCGATAACATGAAGCTATATGCGATCACTTCCATACTCCGTACACTCAGACAAGAATACACGCCAATATACATCAGAAAATAGACGGTACATGAAATGATAGCAAATGCTCCTGCGTGGGAATCTTTCAGTATTTCCAGACGACGCTCTTTCGTCTGCCAGGAACTCAGCGCATCCTGTGTATCCAGAAATCCGTCCAGATGAATTCCTCCCGTAATAAATACCGGGATCAGGATCAGAAATATTACAAAAAATAAGGAATAATTTCCTCCTCCATTCCCATCAAACCATTTTGAAAACCGAAACACTCCATAAGACAAAAGTCCGATCACTGCACCGATCCATGGAAAAAAAGCACATTGCATACGATTTATTTTCATCTGTCCATTCGCTGCGCGGCATCGGAATCCTGCTGTACATAGAAAACGCAATTTTGAAACTATTCCATATTCTTTTTATACTCTTCATACTTCTTTTGCTCCTTACGAATGCATACCGGAATTCCATACACAACTTCCGTTACTATATCTGCAAGCTCTGCAAGACTTTGATTCACCATTCCGATGCATTCCCGATATTTTTCCGTCTCTTCGCTATAGCTGTTTATATCTGCGTTCACTTCATTTGTAACAATTACAAGACGTGTCGTAGAATTGCTCAGTCTGCGTACTCCTGCCAATACTTTTTCTTTTGTTTCTTTTAAATCATTCAATGTCCCATCTTCTCTGTAAAGCTCATTGGCCACCAGATTCGATATGCACTCCAGAAGGATTCCCTGATTCTTTGGTATCTCAAGTTCTGATAGATCTGTATATTTTTCCCAATGTCCGGAATCCTTTTCCGGCTCTCAGCCTGTGATGTCTTTCAATCTTTTTCATCGTTTCTTCTGTGTATGGCTGCATGGTTGCAATATATATGTAAGTACCATCCTTCTTATTTCTGCCTGTCAGCCAGTTCTCCGCATACTCAGATTTACCGCTTCCGCTTCCGCCTGTCACCAGATGTATCATTCTTTCTCACCTAATTCTTTATAATCTTCGATGTCATTTTCTGAAAATGTACTCATCCGTCCATACACTTCTGCCGCAAGATCCAGCACCGGAAGATATGCCACAGCTCCGGTTCCCTCACCCAGGCACATATCTGCATGCAATGGTGCATCCATGTGTAACTCTTTCAGGATCTTTTGCATTCCAGGTTCTTTCGAGACATGTGACACAATCATCGCATCTTTGACCCACTCACAGATTCTGACGGCCGCAAGTGCCGCAACCGCTGAGATAAATCCATCAACTACAATCGGGATTCGATATACAGCACCTCCCAGATAGAGTCCGGTGATTCCCGCCAGATCGAATCCGCCTACTTTTGCCAGTACATCCACCGGATCATCCCATTTCGGACGATTGACCGCTATCGCCTTCTCGATCGCGTGTATTTTTCTTTCCAATCCTTCGTTCGTCAGTCCTGCTCCCCGTCCCGTTATCTCTGCCGGTTCGTCTCCCAGAAGTACGGAAGCCACAGCACTGCTGGTCGTCGTATTTCCGATTCCCATCTCTCCGGTAGCAATGATCTTATATCCGGCTTCCTTCTTTTCCTTCACCTGATGGATCCCGGTTAAGATTGCCTGTAACGCCTGCATTCTTGTCATAGCCGGACCTTTGGTCATATTTGCGGTTCCATTTGCCGTTTTATATCTTGGGACTTTTGTATCCGCTGCCATACCGATATCGATGGGAAAGATGTCTACACCGGCTTTTTTACACATGATCGCCGCACTGGTATTACATGTCAGAAAATTCTCTGCAACAATTGCAGTTACTTCCTGTCCTGTCTGCGTTACACCTTCTTCTACCACTCCGTTATCCGCACACATCACGATCAGCGCCTTCCGGTTCAGATTCACGTCTGTATCGCCGGTCAGTGCCGCAATCTGCATAATATGATCTTCTAGTTTTCCCAGACTGTGTAACGGTTTCGCAATGGAGTTCCACTTTTTTCTGCGCATTTCCTTTCGTTACTACATCTGCCGGATGAATGCCCGATACGATCTGATGGAATTCCTGTTCCAGTTGTTCTAAACTTTGCTCTGCCATGCTTTTATCCTCTCTGTTCTCTATGTTCTATCTCTTTCCCTAGCTCTTTTCTCTTGTTCCCTGCATCTTCTGCATTGTTCCAGAAAGTTCTCCGGAATCTTTTCATTTCCATAATAATGAATATGCGGATATCCTGCCAGTACCGTATCGGTACTGATCATGCATTTCCACGAACGGTTTGACATTGGTTTTTCCGCCAGAAATGCTTCCCCGCATACTTCTGAATCATAATAATGAAATTCATGTGCCGGGATACCTCCTGCTTCTTTACCGAATATTCTTCCCCCTGTCAGGGTAACATAGCCGAATCGCTTTAAGGAACCTGTCGGATAACTTTTCCCTTCTAAAAATCCAACCATTGGAAATTCTGTGCCGCTTTCATCTCTGATATATTCCTGCAGGTACATGAATCCTCCACACTCCGCGATACATGGCATTCCGCCGTTCAATGCTTTTTTAATACTCGTCTTCATTGACTCATTTTTACTTAGTTCTTCTGCATATAGTTCCGGATAACCGCCATAGAACAAAAGTCCCGACAGATTTTCCGGAATCTGCTTATCGTAAAGAGGAGAAAACGGAATCAGTTCCGCTCCCATCTCCTGCAGCAGTTCCAGATTATCCTGATAGAAAAAACAGAATGCATCGTCACTTGCAAGCCCGATCCGTACCGTATCTTTTGTTCTAACCGATTCTGTACTATACTGTGCATTTTCCGCCAAATTTTCTACCATTTCTGATGTATATCCTTGCGTTTTCTTTTCCTGCAGCTCCGGTGCATTTTCTGCCAGTTCCAGAAGGCCTGCGATATCTACACTTTTCAGAATCTGTTCTCCCAGTCTTGTGAGTTTGTCTTCCGTATCTTTTCGTTCTTTTGGAAGCTTCAGTCCCAGATAACGGCTCTCCAGTGCACAATCTTTCATAACCGGAACATAGCCGTAGACTTTGATTCCTGTCCGCACCTCGATCATCTCTTTCATTCTTCCATACATCATCGGAGACAAACGGTTCAGAATTACGCCTTTGATACGGCTGTCTTCTTTATAATGCAAAAACCCCTGGATACACGGCACTGCAGACACGCTTAGTCCTTTACAGTCCAGGATCATCACAGCCGGGGTATCGGTAATTCTGGCAATGTCATAAGCACTCGCCTCTGAAGAGATCCCTGCGATCCCATCATAGTATCCCATAACACCTTCCATTACGGAAATATCTGCTCCGGCACCATTTTTTTTCCAGGATCTCTCTGACTTCCATTTTCTCCACACAAAAATGGAATCCAGATTATAGCTGCTGATGCCGATCACAGTCTTGTGGAACATTGGATCAATGTAATCCGGCCCGCACTTAAAAGACGCAGGATTTATCTCCTGCATCTTCATTGCTTTCAATATTCCGCAGGTCAGCATGGTTTTACCTGCGCCACTTCTCATCGCAGTAATCAGAATTCTAGGAAGTTTCATTACTCAGATTCCTCCATTTCTTCCCGGATTTTCTCCGGTGTCAGATCCCCTACAGAGATCACTTTCGTAATATCCTCCACAATATCTCCGGCCATATCTCCGGTCATATCTTCCGGTTCCACCTCGTCCAGATTGATTTCTTCCAGAACGAAATCGTCTTCATTTTCCGGATCTGCTTCCTTTTTTGCCGGTCTGCTCGTAAAGCTGATCACATAGATCGGATTCTGTCCATTCATCATATGATAACTGCCCACTTTTTTCGCACGGCTTACCGCTACCTGAATGACTTCTGCCTCTTCTATCTCATTCTCTTCCGTATATTTTAACACCTGCATCATCGTCTCGAGTGAGATTGCATTGAGCACCACCCGTACAAATGGGTTCTTCTTCCGGATAGCATCCAGGATTTCATACAACTTTCCTTTACTGCCCCCGATAAATACGCAATCAGGTGCCGGCAGTTCTTCCAGTGCCTCCGGCGCCATACCTTCTATCACATGCAGATTATCCACGTGCATCCGCCTTGCATTTTCACGGATCAGTTCCTGCGCCTCCACTTTCTGTTCGATTGCATAGACGTTACCTTGCGTTGCAACCATGGCGGCCTCTACGGAAATAGAGCCTGTTCCTGCTCCGACATCATATACAACTGCATCCTTCTTAATCTTAAGTTTAGCAATCGAAATGCTTCTTACTTCTTCCTTGGTCATCGGTACATCGCCACGTACAAATGTATCATCCGGAATTGCCGGAATCACCGGGCTTTCGCCGCCGGATTCATTTTCAATATAAAGGACCGCCAGATTCTCTCCTTTGTAATGAAGCAGTGATCTTGCTGTTCCTGTCTGAATCTCTTCATTCTTATAAGAAAGTTCTGTTCCGATCCTGACTGTTACTTCGCCCATTCCATATTCCGTCATTTTTGTCAGGATCTGACGGATCTCTTCTGCATTACTTACAAGGGCGAATACCTTTTTATTCTCCTTAATGACCGCCATCAGATTTTCTTTTCTTCCATGCAGGCTTACTAGTGCCGCATCCTCCCATGTTACGCCAAGCTTTGATGCAAAATATATGATGGATGACACTCCAGGCACTACTTTTGTCTCAATCTGTGGGTCATCTTTCGTCAATTCCAGAATCTTCTTCGCACCGCTGTAAAATCCTGTATCACCGGACAACGCAATCGTTACATTTTCATATTCCGGATTTTCTTTGATATAAGAAATGATCTCATCCGGGCGGTATGCTTCATATATGGTCTGTCCGACTTCTGCCACTGCCTCGATCATCCTGCCTGCTCCGATCAGAAGTTCTGCTTCCTGACAGCATCTTTTTGCTTCCAGTGTAACCTGGTCTCTGGCACCTGCACCGATTCCCACCAGTGTAACTTTCCAGTGATTATCCAGTTCCAGTTCTTTCTGAAGGAATTTGGACATTTCTTCAAAATTCATTCCCTCTTCTTCTTCCGGCCTTCCGATCACAACCATTTTCACACCGGCTTCTAGTGCAGCCTGACATTTCTGCGGGTATCCGCCTGCAAGTCCTGATTCTTTCGTTACCATATAAGCAATATCATATTCCTTTAACATGGCACGATTCATTTCCGTAGAAAACGGTCCCTGCATACAGATGAGATGACGTCCGGAGAATCCAAGTTCTTCACAATTAACTGCCACCTGGCCAATAGACAGAACGCGCGCATATACCCGGCTTTCGTAATCCGTCAGTCTTGTATAGGATTCCAGCTCCTTGCTTCCTGTTGTTACCAGAATATTTCCTTCTGTTTTTTCCAGATACTTTATCGCTTCATCCATATTTTCCACACAGATGCTTTCTTTGGTCTCTTCACTTCCCCTGACCAGTCTTAAATACGGAACCTGCATAACCTCGCAGGCACTTTTCAAGTTTTTGGTCACTTCTTTGGCATATGGATGTGTTGCATCGATCACATAATCCGGCTCAAACACCCTCATAAACTCGCCCATCTGCCCACTGTCCATCCGGTCGTGTGTCACCGTTATATTCTTCTCTTCCGGAAGCAGACTCTCCCCATAAGCGGTTGCCACACAGACGTGCAGTCTTACGCCTCTTCTTCCGAGATAAGATGCTAATTTTCTTCCTTCTGTTGTCCCTGCATATAATAGAATCTTTTTGTCTTTCATATACGATATCCCCTTGGTGTAACCATTTTTTCCCGAATTACTTTTGTCTGTTTATTTCCGATAAATACAGTAGAGAACATATCTACTGTTGTCTCTTTTAATTCTTTCAGTGTCAGTGTCTGCATTGTTTCTCCATCGCGGGCAATGTTTTTCACTATTCCGCAGACGGTATCTTCCGCCTTATATTCCAGCATAATCTCACATGCTTTTGCAAGATAGGTACTGCGTTTCCTGCTGGAGGGATTATAAAGGCAGATCACAAAATCAGCTTTTGCCGCACAGCGAAGCCTTTCTTCAATCAATTCCCACGGTGTCAGAAGATCACTTAAACTGATCAGACTGACATCATGTCCGACTGCTGCTCCAAGTACCGCAGAACCTCCCAGTGCCGCTGTCACTCCCGGGATTACTTCGATCGCGACTTCCGGATATTCCTCACCGATTTCATACATCAGTCCTGCCATTCCGTATATCCCGGCATCTCCGCTGCATACCATTGCCGTTACAGCTCCTTTTGCTGCCTCTTCGAATGCCATCCTGCACCGTGCTGCCTCCTGTCTCATGGACGTTGTCAGATATCTCTTATCCGGAAAATATTCTTTTAATAATTCAATATATACGGTATATCCGACGATCACATCACATTTTTTCCAGCGTCCGGACTGCTTTCACCGTCATCTGTTCATATGCCCCCGGTCCCATTCCTATCACATATACCTTATTCAAACTTCACCCTCCAATTATCCCAGGCAAATGCTGCTGTCACACCATTTTCTGCCTGTTTTCTGATCCGCAGTGTACCACCTGTATATACAGCACTTCTTTCACATACATTATCCACTCCGGTAACCTTTTTTACAAACGTAGAAACACTGAATTCTCCTTCTACTTTTTTTAATTCTTCTGCCGGATAAAATTCCGGCTCTATGTTATATTTGTTGCAAAATGTAAGCAATCCCTCTTCGTCTTTTTTTAGATCAATGCTTGCGATCCTGCCAATACTTTTCTTATTAATATGTGATTCTTTCAGTATCTTATCCACCAGCTGTTCTATCTGCTCTGCGGATGTCCCCCGTCTGCAGCCGATTCCCACCGTGATCCGTTGTGGTATCATCCTTAATACATGACTGCTTAATTTTCGTTCATATATCCCGATATAGATATCTGGATTCTCATAGGTTTCCTGTACGATCTTCACTTCTTCCGGCACAGTACCCTCTATCGAATCTCTTCCGCTCTCAATCGCGGCCACAACTGTCTTTCCTTCCAGAATCTTTGCCGAAATTTGCTTTGCCTTCTGCATATCTTCTATATAAAGATGATTCTTTCTGGCAAATACATCTATTGCCCATTTTCCCCGGATATCTGTAGCTGTTGTGATCACAGGCAGTGCTCCTGCCATCTCTGCAATTCTTTCAGCCATCTCATTTGCTCCGCCAATGTGCCCGGACAGGATCGGGATACAATATTGTCCTTTCTCATCCAGTACCAGTACCGCCGGATCTGTTGTCTTTGATCCTATAAAAGATGCGATCAAGCGCACGGCAATCTGTACTGCTCCAATAAAGATCAGTACATCCCGCGTCCGGAACTGTTCACCTGTCCATTCTCTGGCACTGCATTTTACCGCATCCTTGTCCGATTCCAGTTCTTTGCATTTTACCGCCTGCAGCACCTGGTGTCCTTCATTTTTCCAGTTCATGTGCTAAAGATCTCTCCAGTCTTCTTCCATTTCCGGTAAAACTGATCATTGCAATCTTCATCTTATTTTACTCCCTGACGGAACTCGGTGGTGAATTCCGGATCATACAGTTTCGAACGTTCATACGTATGATGTGTCACCACATCTCCAACGATGATCAATGCTGTCTTTGTAATTCCATGTGCTTTCGCAGTCTCTGCCAGTGTACTGACAGTACAGATGTAACTTTCTTCCTCCGGCCATGTTGCCTTGTATACAATTGCTGCCGGCGTATCTTCTTTATAACCGCCTTCTATCAACTGGCCTTCCAGCTTTTCCAGAAGTCCTGTACTTAAGAAAAGTACCATCGTCGCATTATGACTTGCAAACGCTGCAACCTTTTCCTTCGCTGGAACCGGTGTTCTTCCTTCCATACGTGTGATGACAACACTCTGTGACACCTCCGGAAGTGTATATTCCAGATTCAGTGCCGCTGCTGCCCCGCAGAAGGAACTGACACCCGGGCAGGAATCATACGCAATTCCCAGTTCATCCAGATGATCCATCTGTTCCCGGATTGCACCGTACAGACACGGATCACCTGTATGCAGCCGAACCGTCATCTTCTGTTCCCGTTCTGCCTGTTCCATCACTTCCAGAACTTCTTCCAGTGTCATCTTCGCACTGTTATATATCTCGCATGTCTCCTTTGTACTCTTTAACAGCCCCGGATTCACCAGTGATCCCGCATAGATCACCACATCAGCCTGCTCCAGATAACGCTGTCCACGGACCGTGATCAGATCTTCGGCTCCCGGACCTGCTCCCACAAAATGTATCATTTTCCGACTCCTTCCTGTCCTGCAAAGAACCTGCCACCAGCAACTTCTCCTGCATACTCTGGTATCTATTGTATATTTCGTTCTTTTCTGAATCTTTCTATCAGTTCTTCTGCTTTTTCTGTCTTTCCAAGGATTCCGTATACATTGGAAAACGTGACCGCTCCCACCTGTATCTCTCCTTTCCCCCGGTAGTTCAGATATTCCTCCATACGCATCATGATTTTTTCCATAATGCGTGTTCGTTCTTCCTCGCTGCATTTCTCCAATGCATCATCCGTCGTCACACAGTCAAGAAATTCGACTGCCTTCTCTCCGGCAATTCCCGCTCTCAATGCGGCCGTGGCGAATAAATCCATCCGACAGTCTGCCCATCTGGAATGGGTATTCATGATTCCGCCGGATACCTTGATCAGTTTCCCGATATGTCCGACCAGCAGGACACCTTTACAATCCTGTTCTACCGCCATATCTATGGTCTGACCAATATAGTTACTACATTTTACCACATCATTTTCTTCTATACTATACTGTTCTTTCAGAAAATCCAATCCGTAATTACCCGGTGCAATGATCAGATACCTGTACTTTTCTGCAAGGCATACCTTCATCTCTACTTCAATGGTATCGATCAGCGCCTGTTCACTCATCGGATTCACAATACCGGTTGTCCCAAGTATTGAAAGTCCTCCTTCTATTCCAAGTCTTGGATTAAATGTTTCTTTTGCCAGTCTTGCCCCTTCCGGAATCGAAATCTCTACATCAATTCCACCGGTATAGCCAACCTCTTCACAGGCTTCTTCTACTTCTTTTCTTATCATCTGCCTTGGCACACGGTTAATTGCGGCTTCTCCAACCGGCTGATTCAGTCCGGGCCTGGTCACTCTTCCTACCCCGATCCCGCCATCAATATGAATCTGTCCTGTTTCAGAAAGCCTTACCTGACTGTAAACCAGTACTCCATTCGTGATATCCGGATCATCTCCGCTGTTTTTTTTGACCGCACAGGATACCATATCCGGCAATTCCCTGTCTGTATATTTTCTCTGTATATCCGTGATATCCAGCTGCAGCTTTTCTCCCTGCGGCAGTTCTACCGACACCTGCTCTACTTTTTCACCTGTAAAAAGCATCTGCATTGCTGCCCTCGTTGCAGCCTGTGCACAGGTTCCGGTTGTATACCCTTTTGCTAATTCTTTTTTCGGCATATGGACTCCTTTCCATCAGGAAGCGAGGTTTTTGGCTTTTTTAATATCCCCTGACGCAAAAAATGGAGGACTGCGTTTTCTACATTCCTCCACCAATTTTAGCGTTTTCATACTTACATGTCAAATTATCTGTATGACGGTTCTCCACTTATTCGTTACCATTTTTTGTTCTTACATTCTTGTTCCCATGCTTTGATTTCACCACATGCAATCTTCATTCCCGAATCTCCGGACGGCTGGGTCTTGAAGTCATCCGGCATCTCATGAAGTACGATCGTCCTGCCGACAACATCCATTGGATAGAATCTTCCGGTATAAATCTCCATCCATGCAGTTCCATCATTACTTAATACCGGCGGCAGATCTCCTGCATGTCTGGGATGTTCTTCTTTTTCCGGATTATAGTGTCCTTTTGTATCTGCAAATGGATCCTGTGAATCTCCCGTACACGCATTTCCTTCATGAATATGGAATCCAAAAAATCCTCCGTATTTCTTCTCCAGTTCCTCCGGGATTCCCATCAGTTCTCCTAAAAGAACTGTGCCATTATACACTTCATAGAGATATACATTTCCACGAATATCAGGGTATTCTTTGCTCCCTTTTATCCTGGCATGGGCCTGCGGAAGTCCCTGGATTGCTTTATAGATCATATTATCACGCTCCTTCGCATTTATGGTATGCAAAAGAGTATAAATATGTGCGGCTTTTTTCTATTTAATGCATTATCGTGACCTCTCAGTCCATGAGAAAGACTTGGTATTGTGTTTGTTGCTGGATGTCACGATGCAGAAGTTCTAAGGCAGTCCGCCCTCCCTAAGAACGAAAGGGTCTCCGCTCAAAACTCGGCATTCGCCTCAAACAGTTCGCTCCGTCCCTTTAACGGGAAGTCGAACTACCTAAGAACATCTACACATCGTGCCAAAATACGCATCAAACACAATACCAAGTCTTTCTCATGTCGTGCTTGGCCAATGATAATGAATTCAATAGAGGGGTGTAACCTTTGTGTGCAGCCGGAAAGTTGAGGTGGAAGCCTTGATTTTCCGGATTTTTTGTACACTTTCGGTATCAGCCGCTTTATGCATTAAATCAGCAACTCTACTGAATAAACATCGCATCCCCAAATGAAAAGAACCGGTACCTCTCCTTCACAGCCTCTTCATAAGCCGCAAGCACGTGCTCCCGTCCTGCAAGCGCAGATACCAGCATGATTAATGTAGATTCTGGAAGATGAAAGTTCGTGATCAGACAATCCAGTACTTTGAATTTATAGCCCGGATAGATGAATATCTGTGTCCATCCACTCTTCGCTTCCAGATGTCCATTCTCATCTGCTGCCGATTCTACCGTTCTGCAGCTTGTCGTTCCGACGCAGATAACACGGTGTCCCGTCTCTTTTGCACGATTGATCTTCTCAGCCGCTTCTTCATCGATCATGAAGAATTCCGAATGCATATGATGCTCGGTAATCTCATCCACTTTTACCGGACGGAATGTTCCAAGCCCCACATGAAGTGTAACTCTCGCAATATCCACACCTTTTGCCTTAATCTCTTCCAGAAGTTCCGGTGTAAAATGCAGTCCTGCCGTCGGTGCTGCTGCCGAACCTGTGTGAGTTGCATATACCGTCTGGTAACGGTTCTTATCCTCCAGCTGGTGTGTGATATATGGAGGCAGCGGCATCTGGCCAAGCTGGTCTAAGATTTCTTCAAAAATTCCGTCGAAATCGAATTTGATCAGACGGTTTCCTTCTTCTACCACATCAATGACTTCTCCCATCAGAAGACCATCACCGAAACTGATCTTTGCTCCGACTTTTGCTTTCTTACCTGGTTTTACCAGCGTCTCCCATACGTTATTTTCTTTTCTCTTCAATAATAATACTTCGATTTTGGCATTGGTCTCTACTTTGGAACCAATCAGTCTTGCCGGAATAACCTTTGTATCATTGATTACCAGACAGTCTCCCTCATGCAGATACTCTGTGATTTCTTTAAATACATGATGGGAAAAAGCCCCGGTCTCCTTGTCAAGGACAAGAAGTCTGGAGCTCGAACGATCCTCAAGCGGATCCTGTGCAATCAGTTCTTCCGGCAATTCATAATAAAAATCCTGACGTTTCATAATTATGAATTCCTTTCCCTTTTATTCTTTACGTATCTTTTTCTGATATGTTTTCATTTACAGTTGCATTTGAAGCTATTTCTTTTTCTGATTTATTTTCTACCAGACGATAGCCATTATACACTGGTTTTCCCAGTTTCTCAACTACAGAACTCTGTGTATTTTCTGTTTTTTCAATTCCCGTATCCCAGACTCTTTCATTTGGACATTTTCCTGCGTTTTTGACAGCTCACCCTCTGATGTCTGCGGTTTCTGCTCTTCTACATTTGGCTTTTCACATTCTGGTACAACTGTTCCCGGTTGCGCCATCCATGCTTTTATCTTCTTCTGATAGACCACTCTGGTATCACAAAGCAGGTCATGAAATCCACGTTTTTCCGAATCAATTCCTGCAACAATATAACCGATATTCACCGGAAGGCTACATAAGAATCTTCCAACCGTCTCGCGGTACACCACATTGAACAGTGTCAGCTTCTCTTCCGGAATTTTTTGAAACTACCCGGAGATTCATCGCTTTCTTTCCAAGTGTCGTTCCTGTCAGATAGGTAAATGCAATAAAATACAACACTTTCAGAGCATACAGTACGATATCTTTCAACGAATAATGAAACAGGATATCCGTTCCCGTTATCGCACCGCCGCCAGCCAGTGAGATACCTGCAAATATCAACCGCACGATCAGGAGGCCTGCAAATACTACCACACTGTCGATCATATAAGCCGCCATCCGCACCCAGAACCCGGCATACTCCAGATTCCCACTGGCACAGCAACTGTTCTGTCTGGCTAACTTCTCCTGATTATCGTAACTGTTCTGCATAGTACATCGGCACCCCGCTTTCTACACTTTTGGCGGTTTCCGTCAGAACCTGCGCTTCTGACTTCGGAACTAATGATTCTGCTTTGGAAAACAGCGACTGCAAAAGTCCTTCATCTGATTCCATCTCATAAAATGTAGATGTTCCAAGTTTTTTGCTCATCGCATCTTTCATATCCGGATACAGACTGATCTCATCGATCAGACCGTTGTTCTTCGCCTGCTTTGCAGTATAAGTTCTTCCGTCTGCCAGTTTCTTTACATCCTCCACTGACATATCACGGCCGTCTGCCACGATATTCACGAATTCCTCATAAGCTTCATTGATCTGATCCTGATAAATAGCAATCTGCTCGTCCGTAAATTTGCTGCTGTCCTTATTCTTTCCGCTCGTGATACTTACATAACGGATTCCAAGCTTTTTATACAGCCCGGACATATCATATCCTGACATGATCACACCGATGGAACCGGTCGTTGTATTCGAATTTGCATAGATTTTATCCGATGCCATAGACACCATATATCCACCGGATGCCGCATAATGTGCCATATAATCCCAGATCGGACGTTTTGTTGTCTCTTTATATTCTTTCAGTTTCTGATACAGTTCTTCGGATTCATAGACAGTTCCTCCCGGAGAATCTACATACAGAAGAATTCCTTTATTGTTAGAATCATCCATCAATTCATCGATATAATTCATCGTTGAATCATGCTGATATCCGCTGGATGCCTCCAGTGCACTGCTTCCACTCTGTTCCTGGATCGTACCTTCTACTCTTACGATTGCAATATAATCTTCAGACGGTGGATTAAACTGATACGAACCTCCGAGATTAATTATATCATCGGCACTGTTCTGAAGCAGATTTTTTGAAATTGTATTGGTAAATACGCTGGCAGCACTGACTCCAACGAACAGTGCTGCCGCTACTACCAGACCTATGATCTGTTTTTTCTTCATACGTAATCCTCTTGCTCTTTTTTACCGAGCTTTTATCTGATATGAATGAATGTTTTTTTAATTTACGAAGTTCGATTCCCATACCCTCGAGTGCCTTTAAGATACGGTCCATAGCTGTAGATACATCTGCATCTTCCAGAGTCTTATCCTTTGCACGGAATACGATAGAATATGCAACAGATTTGAATCCTGTTTTAATCTGAGCACCTTCGTAAATATCGAACAGTGAATAGCTTTCCAGATATTCACCGCCCTTGCTTTCGATCACATCTTCAATCTGTCCTACCAGAATCTCTTTTGGCATTACCATACTGATGTCACGTGTCACTGCAGGGAATTTTGCAATTCCTGTATATTTACGATCAAATGTTGCTCTTGCTACGATCTCTGGCATATCGATTACTGCAATGTAGGCTCTTGTTCCGATTCCATAGTTATCTGCAACTTCCGGATGTACTTCTCCAAGATATCCGACTACTACACCATCATAAATGATGTTTGCCTGACGTCCCGGGTGAAGGAATGATTTTCCTGCATTCGGATCGTATTTTTCTTTCTTATGAAGTCCTACTTTATCGAAGAACTCTTCTACGACACCCTTCATAGTGAAGAAGTCGCCTTCGCCATACATACCAAGTGTGAACTGTACTCTTTCATCCGGCAGTTCTGTAAGTGGAAGTGCCTTTGGAAGATAAATGTTAGCCAGTTCGTATAATTTTACGTCTTTATTTCTTCTGTTATAGTTTGTTGCAAGTGATGTCAGCATACCATTCAAAGAAGATGTACGCATGATACTATAATCTTCTCCCAGTGGGTTCATGATCGGAATAGCCTTACGAAGATCAGAATCTTCCGGAAGCAGAAGCTTGTCAAATACCTTCGGGCTTTCGAATGAATATGTCATTCCCTGGCTGAATCCGCAGAACTCAGCGATATCACGTGCAACCTGCTCTACTCTTAACTTGAATGATAATTTTCCTGTTGTAGCTTCTCCACTTGGAAGTGTGGTCGGAATGTTATCATATCCGTAGAATCTTGCAACCTCTTCCGCAAGGTCGGCGATGCGGAATAAGTCATGACGGAAAGTAGGTGCGATGACTTCGCTTGTCTCTTCATCGAATTCCAGATCGATCTTCTTGAAGTATCCGATCATTTCTTCTTTAGAAATGTCTGTTCCAAGCAGCTTGTTGATCTTTTCCGCATCAAATGGTACTCTTACAGGCTCTTTCTTCCTGCTGTATACATCAACCATTCCTCCGACAACTTCACCGGCTCCATCTCTTCGATCAGCTGGCATGCACGGTCAATGGCTGCCTCTGCATTATTTGGATCCAGACCCTTCTCGAATTTACCGGATGCATCGGTACGAAGTCCGATCTTCTTGCTTGATTTACGGATGTTGGTTCCATCAAAGCAAGCTGCTTCGAATAACATTGTCTGAACATCGTCTGTGATCATAGAGTTTTCTCCACCCATGATACCTGCGATACCGATGGATTTCTTACCGTCACAGATCATCAGTACAGATTCATCCATCTCTCTTTCCTGTCCGTCAAGAGTTGTGAATTTCTCACCTTTTTCTGCAGTACGCACTACAATTTCTTTTCCTTCGATCGTATCAAGGTCATATGCATGCATTGGCTGTCCGTATTCTTCCATTACATAGTTTGTAATATCAACCAGGTTGTTGATCGGGCGGATTCCTACAGAAGCCAGACGTCTCTGCATCCATTTTGGAGATGGTCCGATCTTAATGTTCTTTACGATTCTTGCACAATATCTTGGGCAAAGTTCCGGATTCTTAACGGTTACTTTGATATAATCTGCTGCATTCTCATCATTTCCTGTTGGTGTGACAACAGGTGGATAAAACGCTTTATTAAATGTAGCTGCTGCCTCTCTTGCAATACCTACAACACTGAAGCAATCTACACGGTTAGATGTGATCTCATATTCTACAACGACATCATCGAGGCCAAGTGATTTGATCGCACTCTCGCCTACAACGGCATCATCATCAAAAATATAGATTCCGTATTCCGGAGCCTCCGGATACATCTCTCTGTTAGAGCCAAGTTCTTCGATGGAACACATCATACCATCACTTTCAACACCACGGAGTTTTCCCTTTTTGATCTTGATTCCGCCTTCTACACGCTGTCCAGGCTCATGTCCGCCTGCTACACGTCCGCCTGCTAATACAACCGGTACCTTGTCTCCCTCTTTTACATTCGGAGCGCCTGTTACGATCTGAATCGTCTCTGTTCCGACATTTACCTGGCAGATGATCAGTTTATCTGCATCCGGGTGTTTCTCAATCTTGTCGATCTGTCCGATCACGATCTTATCAAGATCTGCATCTAATTTCTCATAACCTTCGACTTTTGTACCAGACAAAGTCATTGCATCTGTATATTCCTGAGCTGTTACATCAAGATCCGGAACATACGCTTTTATCCATGATAATGAAGTATTCATTTATAAATCTCCTTTTCGTATTATTACTTGTGCTCGCTAGAACTGTTTTAAGAATCTGATATCATTTTCGTATAACAGTCTCATATCATCGATCTCGTACTTCAGAAGTGCGATACGTTCCAGTCCTACACCGAATGCGAATCCTGTATATTCTTCCGGATCAATTCCGCACATTTCCAGTACGTGTGGATGTACCATACCACATCCGAGGATCTCGATCCATCCGGATCCTTTACAGAAACGGCATCCTTTTCCACCGCATTTGAAGCAGCTTACATCCATCTCGGCACTTGGCTCTGTGAATGGGAAATGATGTGGTCTGAATTTTGTCTTTGTGTCTTCTCCGAATAATTCTTTTGCAAATACTTCCAGTGTTCCCTTTAAGTCAGCAAATGAAATATTCTTGTCGATGATCAGTCCTTCGATCTGATGGAAAGAAGGAGAATGTGTTGCATCTACTTCGTCTGAACGGAATACACGTCCCGGTGACAGGATACAGATTGGAAGCTTGCCCTGCTCCATAATACGTGCCTGTACAGGAGATGTCTGTGTCCTGAGCACGATGTCTTTATTAATATAGAATGTGTCCTGCTCATCCTTTGCCGGATGTCCGTCCGGGATGTTCAGTTTACGGAAGTTGTACTCATCATATTCGATCTCAGGTCCTTCTACGACTTCGTATCCCATACCTGTAAATACACGCTCTACTTCTTCCAGTGCGATTGTATTCGGATGACGGTGTCCGACGCAGTTTTTCTTAGCTGGAAGTGTTACATCGATCACTTCTTTTTTCAGCTTTTCTGCACGGATTGCTTTTTCCATCTTTTCTTTATTTTCTTCCAGAACAGCTTCAATCGCTACTCTTGTCTCATTTACCATCTGTCCAACCTTCGGTCTGTTCTCTGGTGCAACGTCTTTCATACCTTTTAATACAGCGGTAAGTTCACCTTTTTTACCAAGGAACTTTACACGCACATCATTCAGTTTTTCAGGCATATCGGCAGCTTCAATTGCTTTCAATGCTTCCTCTTTGATGTTCTGCAGTTTTTCTTTCATCATTTTCTTCCTTTCTTCGCATATCTTTATGTCAGCGTATGCTTTTGAGTATGCAAGAGAACCTGCCACTGGCAGCTTCTCTTGCATACTTTGGCATAAAAAAAGGCCCCGCCCCAAAAGGGACGAGACATATAACCCGTGGTACCACCCTGATTCCCGCAAAATATTTTTGCGGACACTCATTACTGCGTAACGTGCATCATACGGCATTCTCTACTTTTATTTCAAGAACACAGCTCGCGCGGGAAATTCATTCACCATCTGAACCCAAGGGAACTTTCAGCCTGTCGATTCCCTCTCTCTAGCGGAAAATGGCTCACTACTTACACGGTCATTGCCTTTATCTCATAATACTTAATTATTGTATCACATGAACAGAAGTTGTCAAGTCAGAAATTCTACTCCTGCTCCATATCCCGCAAGATCACATTCACTTCCCCGCCAAGCAGCAAAATATACATACAGAAGTACAGCCACAGCATGATCAGTACAATTGTCGTCAAACTTCCATACATAGATGAAAATCCCTTAAAAATATTCAGATAGACCGAGAAGATCCATGATACGATCATCCATCCGACTGCTGAAAATGCCGCACCCATCAACTGAACTTTCAACTGTACAATGTGGTTCGGCTAAAAAATTTATAGATCATCATTGTAAACACAAACAGCAATACCGGTGTAATGATTCCACGTATCTGCATAATCTGATCCACCAAGCGTTCCATAAGCGGATAATGTTCCGTTACAAACAGATTCAATGTATTACCAAATACTGATAACACCAGCAGAAAGATAATTACAATAATAAACGCAACTGTATAAAACGTTGCGCGTATTCTTAAAATAATATAATTACGTGTCTCCTTACAGTCGTAAACGCAATTCAGACCTGTCGTCAGTGCCAGTACACCTTTCCCGGCTGACCAGAGTGCAACGATAATGGTCAGTGAAATGATACCGCCGGACTGATTATATACCTGATTCACAATGGATGTGATCAGGCTGTCTACTGATTTTGGAAACACCTGAAGGACAGCCGTCATAACGTCTGCCTTCGTAACCGGCGTATACTGTACCAGTGTGATCAACAGTAATATGATCGGAATCAGACTGAGCATGAAGAAATACGCTGCCTGTGCAGCATAGGCACCTACATGATCTTTCCCGACTTGTCCGGTTATTTCCATTACTTTATCATATAGAAACTTAACTTTTTCATCTTTTCTCCCAAAATATTCGTCTCTATATTCTACCCGATTTTCTTTCGTTTGTCTATTAGAAATCATTCCGCTTCCAGGTATGTTTTACTCAACTATTCTTTCATTGATTATACTTATTTTTCAATTGTTGTTCCTGGATAGAACATTTGTAATATTTCCTGATAATTCTTCCCTTTTTTCGCCATTTCATTTGCTCCATTCTGGCTCATACCAATGCCATGACCGTATCCGCCGCCTGTGATTTTGAATATATTACCAGCCTTTTTCACTTTAAAAAATGCGCTTGGAAGTAGCGTACCACTTTGGGCAACCGTACCATCCTGTTTCTTTATTTCATATCCATTTCCCCCCAGCGCCTTTCGTATCTTATTCTCTGTATCAACTGTAATACTTCCCTTATCACCGACAGCTTTTATCTGCAGCGCGACACCTCCCGGTCCTGTTTTCGTTACTTCTAATGACTGTACCGTCCCAATATTCTTTTTTACATTCTCCGCCAAAAGTGTACTCAATATATCCTGATCTATATCAGTTTCCCACCGGTACCATGGAAGTGATTTTTCATAATCTCCATTCTTATCTTTTACTTCTACCGACTGAAGATATCCATTACTTTCATTTTCACTCGTTCCCCAGGCTTTCATGGTTGTTGTCTTTCCGCAAGATGTTGAATAATAATACGTTGTTACAATATTACCTTTATATTTTAACACCTCGCCGGCAGTTTCCCTTACCGCTTCTGTGGATGCATCCTGCTGTGCCGAATTATTATATACCTGATAATCTGTGCTGTCATTGACATGCGCCTGATATTCCGGATAAGCATAGTCTTCCATCTGGCGTTCCGCGTAATTTCTTGCGCAGACTGCCTGTGCCTTTAAGGCTTCTTTCTGATAGGATGCCGGCATTTCACTGGGAACAACTTTGCATAGATAACTTTCCACCGGAAGTTCATTAATAATTACTATTCCTTCTGATGTTGCATAAAGATCCAGTATTCCGGCATAAGAAGGATTTCCATATCCTCTCCTGATGCTGCTGACAACCATCTCTCCCCCATCTTTTGCTGTTACTCTGATTTTTCCATTCTGAAATCCGACATCTTCCTTTGTGATCGTTATTTTCTCATTTTCTGCAGTCTCTTCCCTGGTACCAGATTTTTTCTATTATAAGACCTCCCGTTGCACTGACCTTTAATTCTTTATGTACAATCTGTTTATATCCATCGGTCATGAGCAATATCCTGATATTTTTCTGTGCTGCCTCCGTACTCTCTGATTTTTTCCTGGTCTTTCTTTTTATCATTTTTCTTTTCAGATACAGATTTCAGTAATTCTTCCCATCTGCTCTGAATAGATATTTCAGAATGCGTTTGCTCTTTTCCCACAGCACTTTCTTCTATGCCTGCTTTCAAGCCTCCGATCACACACAATAACAGTAAAATCCATGCTATATAGATACTGTAATGCTTTTTATTCCGTCTCCGCAATTTCTTTCCTTTCTCCCGCCCTTTATACCCGAAAAAGACAGCCGTAAAAACGACTGTCTTTTATCTTTTGTATATTCCCCAAAATGCCGGTTCCTGTATTCTGACTCCTAGCACCCAGCTAGGTGGGTATCCGCATCTGCTTTTCTGCCTTCCACTGCAAAATCGATGGCCTGACATATTACAGAGATGTAAGACTCCCGTTTAAAGTATTGTAGGTTCAAAACTACAGGAGTGTCGAACATTCCAGGTTTCCACTGCACTTATTATAACCCATTTACATGGATTTTACAACCCTATAACATTATCCGATTTTAATCAGATTCATTAGTGGATCTTATAACTGTGGTCCTGCTGAAACTAAAGCTTTACCTGCTTCATTTCCTTCATATTTAGCAAAGTTCTTGATGAATCTTGCAGCAAGATCTTTTGCCTTTCTTCCCACTCAGATGCATCTGCATATGTGTCACGAGGATCAAGGATTCCTGTATCAACACCTGTAAGTTCTGTAGGTACTTCAAAGTTGAAGTATGGGATTGTCTTTGTTGGAGCATTCTTGATATCTCCGTTCAGGATAGCATCGATGATTCCACGAGTATCTTTGATAGAGATACGTTTTCCTGTTCCGTTCCATCCTGTGTTAACAAGATAAGCTTTTGCACCGCTCTTCTCCATCTTCTTAACAAGTTCCTCTGCATATTTTGTAGGATGCAGTTCCAGGAATGCCTGTCCGAAGCAAGCTGAGAATGTTGGTGTAGGTTCTGTGATTCCACGCTCTGTACCAGCAAGTTTTGCTGTAAATCCTGACAGGAAGTAGTACTGTGTCTGTTCTGGTGTAAGTACAGATACCGGAGGAAGTACTCCGAATGCATCAGCAGAAAGGAAGATTACATTCTTAGCTGCAGGTGCTGAAGATACCGGACGTACAATATTTTCAATATGATTGATTGGGTAAGATACACGTGTATTCTCTGTTACACTCTTATCTGCAAAATCAATCTTTCCATTCTCATCAAGTGTTACGTTCTCAAGAAGAGCGTTACGTTTGATTGCGTTGTAGATATCTGGCTCAGATTCTTTGTCAAGGTTGATAACCTTAGCGTAGCATCCACCTTCAAAGTTGAATACTCCGTTGTCATCCCATCCGTGCTCATCATCACCGATCAGGAGACGCTTAGGATCTGTAGAAAGTGTTGTCTTTCCTGTTCCTGAAAGTCCGAAGAAGATTGCTGTATTCTCTCCGTTCAGGTCTGTGTTAGCTGAGCAGTGCATAGAAGCCATTCCCTTAAGTGGGAGGAAGTAGTTCATCATAGAGAACATACCTTTCTTCATCTCTCCGCCGTACCATGTATTCACGATAACCTGCTCTTTGCTTGTGATGTTGAACATTACTGCTGTCTCTGAGTTCAGTCCTAATTCTTTGTAATTTTCAACTTTTGCTTTAGAAGCATTATATACTACGAAGTCTGGCTCAAAGTTTTCAAGCTCTTCTTCTGAAGGTTTGATGAACATATTTGTTACGAAATGAGCCTGCCATGCAACTTCTACGATGAAACGGATTGCCATACGTGTATCTTTGTTTGCTCCGCAGAATGCATCTACAACATAAAGTTTTTTTGTCAGAAAGTTCTTTGATCGCAATATCTTTTACTGCTTTCCAAGCTTCCTGTGTTGCAGGATGGTTATCATTCTTATATTCATCAGATGTCCACCATACAGTATCTTTTGAATTCTCATCAACTACGATGAACTTATCTTTTGGAGAACGTCCAGTGTAGATACCTGTCATTACATTGACTGCACCAAGTTCACTTTCCTGTCCTTTTTCAAAACCTTCGAGTTCTGGTTTTGTCTCTTCCTCAAATAATAATTCATAAGAAGGATTGTGTACGATTTCTGTCGTTCCTGAAATGCCATACTTGCTTAAATCGATTTTAGCCATCTTCATTTAACCTCTTTTCTTTTATTTGCTGCTGTATATTTATAAATTCTAGTCTTGTTATATTCTCCCACAACAGCATTTATTTTATTATTGCATTTTTCTACGTAAAAGTCAATACTTTAACAATCTTTTCACAATGTGTTTTTGCAAGTTCTTTCTCTAAAACTTTTATTTTTTATTCTATTTTTTGTTTTAAAAGCACAAAATGCAAGATTTCACACGAAGCCTTGCATTTTGTGTATTTTTATCAATACAGAAAATATATTTATCATTTTGTAAACGTTCTATACTTCCAGAATATTCTTCACTGTATCTTTCATCTTATCAGCATCACATTCCAGATCATGCAGAATATTTGCATTCAGGATATCTTTGATCGCCTGCGGCATCTCACGTCCTGATGTTTCTTCCAGAACCTTCAGAAGACTGAACTCATCCTGATCTGCATACTTCGGATCAATTGCACTCATGACACTCTTCACGAATTTATATGGACTTGCTGTTGATGCAATCACGCATTTCTTATTGTCTCCACTGTTCTTCTGATAACATTCACACACATAAGATGCTACACTTGTATGTGTATCCATCACATACCCTGTCTTATCATATACTTTCTTGATATTCTGCGCACACTCTTCTTCTGTCGCATATCCAGCTGCGAAATCATCAAGACGTGCCTTCATATCTTCTGTAATTGTATATTTTCCTGTGGATTTTAATGCTTCCATCATATCTTTTGTCTTCTGGTCATTATCTCCGCTGATCCGATAAAGCAGACGTTCCAGGTTGCTTGAAATCAGGATATCCATAGATGGTGATGTTGTGAGGATAAACTCACGGTTTCTGTCATAATCACCTGTCTGGAAGAAGTCAAATAACACTTTATTGTCATTCGATGCACATACCAGTTTATCGATTGGGACTCCCATCTGTTTTGCATAGTATGCAGCCAGGATATTACCAAAGTTACCGGTCGGAACTACTACATTGATCTTCTCACCGTCTTCAATCTCTTCATTTTCCAGAAGTTTGGCATATGCATTGACATAATATACCACCTGTGGAACCAGACGTCCGATATTGATCGAGTTGGCTGATGAGAACTGATAGCCTTTCTTCGCAAGTTCTTCTGCAAGTTCTTTATCCTCGAACATGGCTTTTACACCACTCTGGGCATTATCGAAATTGCCATGGATCGCTACTACATTTACATTTTCGCCTCTCTGTGTCACCATCTGAAGTTCCTGCACTTTGCTGACTCCGTTCTTAGGATAGAATACGATGATCCTTGTTCCTTCCACATCTGCAAATCCGGCAAGTGCAGCTTTTCCTGTATCTCCGGATGTGGCAGTCAGGATTACGATTTCATTCTTTACATCATTCTTCTTTGCTGAAGTCGTCATCAGATGTGGCAGAATAGATAACGCCATATCTTTGAACGCGATCGTTGCACCATGGAATAATTCCATATAATAAGTATCATCTACTTTTACAAGCGGTGCGATCTCTTCTGTGTCAAATTTGCTGTCATAAGCTTTATCGATACAGCTTTTCAGTTCTTCTTCCGTAAAATCTGTCAGGAACTGTTTCATTACGAGATATGCGATCTCCTGATATGTCTTTCCTTTCAGATCCGACATTGATACATCCAGTTTCGGAAGTTCTGATGGTACAAAAAGTCCTCCGTCCGGGGCAAGTCCCTTCAGAATTGCTTCAGATGCTGTTACTTTCAGATTCGAATTTCTTGTACTTTTGTAATATAAACCCATGCCAATGCTCTCCTTATATGATTACTTTCTCTTGCTGTTTGTATATTTTACAAGTCCACCTGCAGCGATCAGTTTCTGCATGAATTCAGGGAAAGGCTGTCCCTGGAATTCCGTGCCTTTTGTTCTGTCGTAAATCTTACCGCTGTCAAAGTCGATCTCTACTTCATCACCTGCTTCGATTGCTTTTGCCGCTTCCGGACACTCAATGATCGGAAGTCCGATATTGATCGCATTACGATAGAAGATTCTTGCAAACGTCTCTGCGATAACGCAGCTGACACCTGCTGTCTTAAGACATAATGGCGCATGTTCTCTTGAAGAACCGCATCCAAAGTTCTTGTTGGCAACAATAATATCTCCAGGCTGTACTTTATTTACAAATTCAGGGTCGATATCTGCCATTGCATGGCTTGCAAGTTCCTGTGCATCGAATGAATTCAGATATCTTGCAGGAATGATTACGTCTGTATCTACGTTATCTCCGTATTTAAAAACATGTCCTAAAGCTTTCATTATTTGTCACCTACTTTCTCTGGGTTAGCGATATATCCTGCGATCGCACTTGCTGCTGCTACTTCCGGTGATGCCAGATAAATCAAGGAATCTACATGCCCCATTCTTCCTACGAAATTGCGGTTTGTTGTAGATACACATTTTTTCTCCTGCTGCCATAACACCCATATGTCCACCCATACAAGGTCCACAGCTTGGTGTGTTGACTGCACATCCTGCGTCTACGAAGATTTCCAGAAGGCCTTCTCTGATACACTGTTTGTAGATCTTCTGTGTTGCCGGAACGACCATAACACGTACATCCGGATGAACAGTATGTCCCTGAAGAATGGCAGCTGCTTTTCTCATATCTTCCATTCTTCCGTTTGTACAGGATCCGATCACAACCTGATCGATCTTGATTGGTTCCATTGCTTCGATCTCGTCAATCGTCTTCGCATTGCCCGGAAGATGCGGGAATGCTACTGTTGGACGGACTTCGGAAAGATCGATCTCTACAACACTTTCATATTCTGCGTCCTCATCTGCTTCGTACACTTTATATTCTTTCTTTGTATGTTCTTTTAAGTATTCTTCTGTCTTTTCATCTACCGGGAATATTCCGTTCTTGGCTCCGGCTTCGATTGCCATGTTTGCCATTGTGAATCTGTCTGCCATAGAAAGATTCTTGATTCCGTCTCCGGTAAATTCCATGGATTTGTAAAGAGCTCCGTCCACACCGATCTTACCGATGATATGGATGATGATATCTTTACCACTTACATATTTGCCAGGCTTTCCTGTCAGTACGAACTTGATCACACTCGGAACTTTGAACCACAGTTCTCCCATTGCCATACCTGTTGCAATATCGGTTGTTCCGACACCTGTTGAGAATGCACCCAACGCACCATATGTACAGGTATGAGAATCTGCGCCAATGATACATTCCCCTGCTGCAACAACTCCGGCCTCCGGAAGGATTGCATGTTCTACTCCTGATTTTCCCTGTTCAAAATACCAGCTAAGTCCCTGATTCTTTGCAAATTCACGGATCGATTTTGAGTTCTCTGCTGATTTGATATCTTTATTCGGTGTAAAGTGGTCTGGTACCAGTACCACCTTGTCTTTGTCAAATACTTTATCTGCCATCTGTCTGAAGATTGGCAGAGCCATAGGACCTGTGATGTCATTTGCCATGACTACATCTAACTTTGCTTCTATTAACTGACCGGCTGTCACGCTGTCAAGACCTGCATGAGCTGCCAGTATCTTCTGTGTCATCGTCATTCCCATAACGAACCTGTACCTCCTTGATTTCTCATAGTTTTATACTGTATTTTAGCACAGTAAAAAAGGGCATGCAAGAAATTATAAATTTTAGTGCATAATTTTTCACTTCTGTTTCTTGATATTATGCAGGTATGGGATCTCAATCGGATCGATCGGAGTAGCCGGATTTTCAATTTTTCCCTTCAGAGTTCTTTTGTGTTTCTTAAGGAGCGCACCACCTTTGTTGTAGAACCAGAAAGAATATGTCAGAATTTTATGGGCCGGTCCCATCTTGTCTTTTGCCGTCTTTCCATAGAGCACTCCGCCTGCTTCAATCGCAGCTTTACTCCGTATCAATGCGATCAGCTCTGTCTCACAGGTAACTCTTTCCGGAAGAATCGTATAGCCTGTCCCGATGCAGTCCGGTCTGTGTGCATCGCTTCCCCCTATTCCCGGCTTTTTATATTTTTCCGCAAGCTTTCTTGCACCTTCGTTCGATTCTGCAGATTCACATGCATTAAAAGCCTCTATAAAGTCAAATCGCTTAATCAGTTCCGGTGACTTATAGAATCTGCTGGTATTCGTAAAGCTCAGGTACTTTTCTCCGCATGGATGTGCAGGTCCTAAGATTCCACCATGTCTGTGCACAAAGTCGATCAGCACAGACACCGGAAGTCCCTTCACTTCCAGGAGACGCATCTTAACACCTTCCGGCATGATACAGATAATATGACCTGCATCCAGTGTATCATATTCGATTCCCTTCAGAACTACGAAGTCTTCATGTACCTTTCCTTTCATGTGATATTTCCAGTGACGATAGCCATGATAAGTGTCATGATCCGTGATCAGCATTCCGTCAAATCCTTTTTCTTTCAAGGTTGTGATGTATTCATCCAAGCTTACCCGGCTGTCCACTGAGCCTTCCCGCACATGGCAATGCATATCTATCTTCATAAGTAAGCCTCCTTAACTTTATTCTTAATAGTATTATATCACATCCCTCTTAAATTACAACGAAACTGCTTCCCGGCTTTCTTATATCTTTCTTAATCTGATCTGTCAAAATAATACATCCTGCCTGTAGGTAACAGTTTCTATTGCATATTTCGGTATAAAAAATACCTGATGCAGTTTTTAATTTTCTGCACCAGGTGTTTTTCTTATCACATTCGTATATAGAAATTACCGTCTGTGTCGGATTTTCTTCATTAATCAATATCGTCAGGATGAAAAACTACAACATCTGAATCATCTGTTTCAAAAATCTCCACATCATCTTCATCCAGAAATCCGTCTTTCGGCTCATCCGTTTTTTCAACTGTCACAACATCTTCATCGTCGTCCAGATTATCTTCATCTGGCTTCGTATCATCCAGATCAAATATTTCTGTCACAGTCTCTTCCTTATCTGTCTCTTCAGCATTATCCGTTTTTTCTTTATCCCCGGCTGCTTCCATACTTTCTTCCGGCTCTCCATCATCTAAAGCATTCTTGCTTTTTCAACCTCAGACTCCATAGATACCTGTTCTTTGATCTTCTTTGAGAATATCTTTTCTTTCTTTCCAATCTTTCTGGACTGCATCATCGTCTGAACTACAATTCCGATCACTGCGATTGCTGCACTCATCACATATCCGATCCAGCCAATCTTCGTCATTCCACACACAAACGGTAATGCCATTCCAGCCTCTACACCGCCCATGATGCCAGTCACAAATATAACAAAAAACTCAGCAAAAATTACCGTAAGTATCGCAACGATCAGAGCGATAACCGCACAAATAGCAAGTACTATCACTGACTTTGTTTCAAGCAGCGTAACAAATGTGCCGAAGGATCCGAAAAATGTCATAATAAAGATTCCAAATTTGCGAAGTGCCGCACACATAACGCATAATATTACCGCACACACTGCAACCGCCACAAGCATTTTTGTCATATCAAAGCCGGCAATCACTCCTACCGTTGCTCCAATAACTGCTCCCACAGCCAGTCCTACAAGTGCCGATAATACCCTTACAATTTTCAGTCCAAACAAAGCTATGATTACTCCTACCACAACTGTTGCGATCAAAGCCCCCATAATTTCCGGCGTCTTTCCTGCAACAAAGATACTCGTGGGTCCGTCTGCCGATTTCAAAACTGATGTTACGTTCTCCATATCCATACTCCTTTCTCTTATACCCCTCATTATACATAACCACCGCTGCCGGTTTTGTATTCTCAAAAGTATAAAAGGCCGTGTTTCCGAAGATTCACAGCCTCTGGTTCCATATCTGCCTTTAGAATGCTACTGCTCCCGTTGATGTTCCGTTAATTACATAATAAACAGCTGACTCTTCTGGCTTTATGTATAAATCCATTGTCTTGATATCTCCGATTTTGTTTCCAGAAGATGTCCATGCTTTTTTTACTCTTGCAATGATTTCTTTTTCTTCCACCTGTTTTCCATAGTATTCAACAAAAGCACTTACTTTAATCTCTTTCTTTGCTGTAGATTTCTTAGCTGTTGTTTTCTTTGTCGTTGTCTTCTTAGCTGTCGTCTTTTTAGCAGGTGCTTTTTCTTCTGCTTTTTTGGCAGTTATTTTTTTCTCTGCTGTTTTCTTTTCTGCTGCCTTAGGCTCGGTTTTCTTCTCTTCTGCTTTCTTCTCAGCCTTTTTCTCTTCCGGCTTAGCTTTTTCTTCTTTTACAATTGAGTTTACTGGCTCTGCCTTTGGAGCTGCGACTTTCTTCTCAGTCTCCTTCTCTATCTTCTTCGGCTCTGCTGCTGCCACTACCTTCACTGTCTCTGCTTTCTTTACTGTCTCTGCTTTTTCTGATGTCTTAGTTTCTGGTGCAGTTACTTTAGCAGTTACATCTTTTGTGGTTGCTGTTGTTACTTTTTTTGTAGCCATTTTATTTCCTCCTAAATCTCTCTAAGCCCTATTACCTAGTTGTCAATATTATAACACATTCTTCCAAAAATGCAATTCCACGCCATATTGCATGCACATTACACACCAAACATCTCTAAAATCAGCCCTGCTGCCACAGCAATTCCATATAATACTGCAATAATCTTTACGTTTTCTTTCTTATCCGGATTTACCTTAAACAAAACGACCAGACCAATTCCGGCCCCTGTACACAATCCCGCAATAACCGATGCAAATGAAATTGCTCCACTTAAATATAGCTGTGTCAGAATCACAGATGCCGCACAGTTAGGGAGCAATCCGATCAACGCTGCGATCACCGGCTGGAATACTGTATCCCCCAGCATCATAGCAGAAATCCTGTCAATTCCCAGTACTTCAATACACAGATTTAAAATAAATGTAAATACAAATAAATATAAGAATATCTTTCCGGTATGACGAAGTGCCGGCTTTACAATTCCGGATGAATGATTGTGACATCCACAGTCATGACAGAGTTCTCCTTCATGATGTGGAACTGCAATTTCCTTTTTAAAGAAAATATCCACCAGATATCCTGCAACGATCGCAATGATCACTTTCGCCAGAAGCAATATACCAATCTTGCCGGCATGCTCCGGATTTCCCATAATAATAAGAATTGCTTCGTCCGATGTTGCCAGAAATACAGCAATCAATGTTCCGATCGTAATAATCCCTCCAGAATATAGATTGGCTGCCATAACCGAGAATCCACACTGTGGAACACATCCTACTACTGCTCCTACTACCGGTCCGGCCTTATCTACTTTTATCATAAGCTTTTTTGTAAAATCACTGGAATAGTGTTCCAGTGCCTCTATCAGCAGAAAGGCCAGAAACAGAAACGGGAGCATCTTAATACAGTCAAGCGCCGCATCAGTAAATACATCAATCAGCATTTCCATAATTTCTATCTCTCCTTTATCTATTTTTTCATAACATTTTTATTCTAGTTTGTATGTCCGTATTTTTCAAGCAAAACATGCCATTCGGCATTACATATTTTTTCTCAGTTATTCTGTAATTTTCAGTCTTTTTTCTGTATAATACATTATATATAGACTATTTTCACAGAAGGGACGTGATCATATGAGTACTTTTGAACGAATCCGGTCCGGTCTTCCGGGTCTTGACTCTATGCTTGATTCCATCCGTATGGGCGATAATGTCGTCTGGCAGGTATCCAGCATGGATGACTATATGCACTTTGTAACTCCACTCTGTAACCAGCTTCATGAAGAAGGAAAGGAACTTTTATACATGCATTTTTCCGGACACCCTGCTCTTCTTCAGGCCGGTAACGGAATTCGTGTCTATGAATTCGATCCTTCGGAAGGATTCGAAGCTTTTACAATGAATGTCCGGCGCCGGATCAAAGCAGAAGGACGTGACGCCTTCTATGTATTTGACTGCCTTTCCGACCTGCAGGCTGCATGGGCTACCGATCTTATGATGGGGAATTTCTTTAAAGTTACCTGCCCTTATCTGTTTGAGTTAAATACAGTTGCATATTTTCCACTTCTGCGCGGGCAGCATTCTTTCGACGCCGTTGCCCGTATTCAGGAAACTACACAGCTACTTCTGGATGTATACACCGATAGTGAAAGCCTCTATATCAATCCTTTAAAAGTCTGGAACCGCTATTCTCCGAATATGTTTCTTCCGCATAAATATATGGAAGAAAATGGTTCATTTCTTCCATTGAAAGGAGGATATGAGATTAGTCGTTTTTATACATTGGTGGATGCACTTACCAACACTTCTGAGAACCAGAACCTGGACAGCTGGGAACGCTTCATCACGGATACCCGGCGCACTTACCGCAGAGAAGGTATCTTTACCCCGGCGGTCGAAGATATCATTTCCCATACTATGATGTCAAACGATGAGAAAATCCTTTCGCTTTTAAAGACCTATTTTGAACCGGATGATTATTTTCTTGTATATAAACGCATGATCGGCACCGGAACTGGAAAATGCGGTCCGCACCGTATATGCCAGCACTATGAATCCTTCCGCTCTGGAATACCGCAGGCAACGCGGACTTGGATTCAAAGATGAACAGATGGCGCTTCTGATCCAGCGTGTATCCGGATCTATGTACGAAGATTTTCTCATGCCAAATGCTGCAGGTGTCGGCTACTCTTACAGTGCTTATAAATGAGATGATTCTATCGATGCTTCCGACGGTATGCTGCGCCTGGTAATGGGACTTGGCACAAGAGCTGTTGACCGTACAGAAGGAGATTATCCACGTATTGTGAATCTCTCTGCCCCGGAACGTTCCACCCTTACCGAAAGCTGGGCAAAACATCAGTATTCACAGCGTTACGTAGATCTTATGGATTATACAACAAAATCTCTGTCATCCAGACCACTCAAAGACGTCACACCATATATGGATTCCTGGTATAAAAAACTGGTACTGGAACACGACAGCGATGCCGAGCGGACGTTCCGTGAGCGCGGACAGCGGCGTGAGATTCTCTTTGCCAACTGCGAGGGACTTGTCCGGAATACAGAATTTACCGGCTGTATAAAATCTCTTCTTCATACATTGCAGCAGGCTTACCAATATCCTGTCGACATCGAATTCACCATCAATGGAACTGATACCGGTGAATTTGTATTTAACCTGTTACAGTGCAGACCGCTTCAGGTCGGCACAAGAAGAGATGCCGTAACCGTTCCTTCGCTCCCGGAAGATAAAACAGTGTTCTCCGTTACCGGTTCTTCCATGGGCGGGTCCCGGGCAGAAGATATTGACTATGTAGTCTTCGTCGACTCCAGGGCTTATTATGAATTCCCGTATAAACGGAAACCAGATATCGCCCATATTATCGGAGACATCAATCATCATTTCCGCAAAAGCAATCAGAACCTGCTTTTGTTCGTACCTGGACGTATCGGAACTTCCTCACCGGAACTTGGGGTTCCTGTAAGCTTTGCCGCGATCAATCACTTCTGTGCAATCTGCGAAATGTCGGACAGTGAAGTTGGATACATGCCGGAGCTTTCTTACGGAAGCCATATGTTCCAGGATCTGGTAGAGGCAGAGATTTTTTACACCGCGTTATTTGACACTCCAAAGACACGGATTTTTAATCGTACTGTTTTTCACGATATGCCTAACATTCTCACGGAAATACTGCCGGATTGTAAAGAGTATGAAGACATTGTAAAAGTATGCCATACGGAAGGCATGCATTTGAAGTTATACTCAGATATTCAGAACAGTGAAACCGTACTGGGATTCGAATCATAATCAAATACATCACAACACACAAGAAATGAGCAGCGTACACTGCTCATTTCTGTTTTATACATTATTAGATTATATTCATTGTCAGTTATCTTTTATAGATTCCCTCCAGTATATCTACGGTCCCTTCAATTCCAAGAAGGCTTGCATTCAACAATATCTCATGAGAACTGATGCTTCCCCATTCCTGCCCCGTATGGGTTTCGTAATAGTATTTCCGTTCTCTGTCCATTCGTTTAATGCGGTCGAGAGCCTTCTTCTCAGACACATCGTATCTTTCTGCAATACGTTTGATACGGTCAGCCCTGTCAGCACAGATAAATACATTGATACAGTTCGGATTATCCTTCAAGATATAGTCCGCACATCTTCCAACGATTACACATGGTCCGCGTTCTGCAAGCTTTTTGATAATTTCCGTCTGTAATTCATACATCTGTTCAGATAACGGCTGTACATATTCTTCCGAATTAATATAGGAAGAATATCCCATCGGTGTGATCAGATAACTGGATACAAAACTGTTAAGAGAAGTCTCATCAATTGCCTTTGCCGTCTCTTCTCTGATATCCATCTTCTCTGCTGCCATTCTGACAAGATTGTTATCATATAACGGAATATCCAGTCTTGTTGCAAGAAGGTTGCCGATCTCATGGCCGCCGCTTCCAAACTGTCTGCCTATTGTTATGATCTTATGTGTCGTCATAGGTATCCCTCCTTCGGATGAAAGTATCACGATTTCTTTGTCCCTATTATACCTGTTTCCATCAGAAAATACCATACATTTCATTCAATTATTCTGTCAATTTTTATACTGCCTGTCGCCTTTCCTCTACCAGAAATCCTTTTTCCCTCAGCTCCTGCTCAATCAGATCCAGCGTCTCTTCGCTGTCGGCACTGACCTTATGATAATGATAGTTGGATGTGATGTTCTTAAGCGGACTGGACTTGCCACTTCGGATATCTTCCATAAATGCGCCGACCTTTCTCCGGGAACTTAAGGCCAGTTCCGCCTCCATCTTTCCATAGACTCTGTGATGGATCATGACATTGTCTACACATCCTCCCAGGTCAACGATCGTATTCAGCTCTTCTTCCAGCTGTTCATCTGTGTGCTGTACTTTAAATATACGGCACACTGTCTTCGGCTGATTCAATATATAGCCGCGGTTTGTAGATATGATCTCATATCCTGCTGCCCGGATCAGTGCAATATCCTGCACGATCACCTGACGGCTGACACTATAAAGGGAAGCAAGCTTTGTTCCGGATACCGGAGCTTTGCTTTCCTGAATCTGTCTGATTATCTGTTCTCTTCTTTCAGATCCATGCATTTCCTGTTGCCACCTCCCATGTTATTTTCCCAAATGATCTATTTATCCATGTATTTTTCTCCACACACGGTAATCACATCTATTATACCGCATGAAGGTGCTTTAAGGAAATATCTAAAATCGGTGCGGAATGTGTCAGTGCTCCGCTGGAAATATAATCTACGCCGAGAGAAGTCAGTCTGCTGATATTCTCTTTCGTTACATTACCGGAACACTCGGTCTCGGCACGTCCGTCAATGATGCGGATTGCTTCCTGCATCTCTTCCGTGGACATATTATCGAGCATGATAATGTCTGCCCCTGCTTCTACCGCTTCTTTCACCATATCCAGATTTTCAACTTCTACCTCGATCTTACGTACAAATGGTGCATATTCTTTTGCCATCTGAACAGCTTTTGTCACGCTTCCTGCTGCACCGATGTGATTGTCTTTCAGCAACACTCCATCAGACAGATTATAACGGTGATTGTATCCGCCACCCACTCTGACTGCATATTTTTCAAAAATTCTCATATTCGGAGTCGTCTTTCTGGTATCCAGAAGTTTTGTCTTACTTCCCTCCAGAAGCGATGCTACGGAATGTGTATAACTTGCGATTCCACTCATTCTCTGCAGATAATTCAGCGCAACTCTTTCTCCGGAAAGGAGTACACGGATATCTCCGGTTACTTTCCCCATTAACTGTCCATTCTTTACTTCATCGCCATCTTTGCAGAAAAATTCTACTTTTGTATCTTTATCTAATAATTCGAAGACTCTCTGAAATATCTGAAGTCCTGCGATCACACCATCCTGTTTACAGATCAGATCTACTTCTCCGGTTACAGCTTCGTGCATGACCGCATTGGTGGTCACGTCCTCACTTGAAATATCTTCTCTTAATGCTTCCATGATCAGGTGGTCTACCTGTAAAGTCATTGTTATGTTATTCATATTATGCTTGTCTCCTTTATCATTCTTCCTGTTCGTCTGTTTCTGTCCTTTTCCTGTTTATTTTTCTATTCATTTTTTGACAGATAACAATTTTTTATCTATGCATCCGTATACTGCATTTATTATAACATCTTATACCGCTTTACGTTCAGATATTTTTTCCTGTGTTTCTTCTTTTGTAATCTTTGTTGCTGCGCGCTTTGCAAATACCAGACTTTCCAGAAGTGAATTACTTGCCAGACGGTTAGCACCATGTACACCATTACAGCTTGTCTCCCCGACTGCATACAGGTGTTCCATAGAAGTCCTGCTGTCTGAATCTACCCAGATTCCACCCATAAAATAATGCTGTGCCGGTACAACCGGGATGCATTCTTTCGTTACGTCATATCCTTCTTCCAGACAATGTTCATAGATATTTGGGAAATGCTTTAAAATCGTTTCTTTTGGTATATGTTCCATAGAAAGCCATACATGATCAGTTCCTTCTTTTTCCATCTCTTCTCTGATTGCTTTTGTCACAACATCTCTTGGAAGCAGTTCGTCTACAAAACGTTCTTTGTTCTTATTATAAAGGACCGCTCCTTCACCACGTACCGATTCTGAGATCAGGAAACGTCTTCCTGGTTTCTTGGAATATAAAGTTGTCGGATGGATCTGTACATAGTCCAGATGTTCCAGACGGATTCCATGCTTCTTTGCAATCTCAATCGCATCCCCTGTCAGATGTGGAAAATTCGTGGAATGCTGATAGGTTCCGCCGATACCGCCACTTGCAAGGATCGTATTTTCTGCATAAATTTCATACGTTCCCTTTTCATTCTTTGCCTTGATTCCTACACATTTATCATCTTCGATGATCACATCTGTCATCTCTGTATATTCATACATTTTCACATTTTCAAGCTTCTTTACCTGTGCCAACAGCTTGCTGGTGATTTCTTTTCCTGTCACATCTTCATGAAACAGGATTCTCGGTCTGGAGTGCGCTCCCTCTCTTGTATAGGCAAATTCGCCGTCCTTCTTTTCAAACTCTACGCCATACTTTACCAGATCATTGATGATATCTCTGGAATTACGGATCATGATATCTACAGATTCTTTCCGGTTCTCATAATGACCGGCTTTCATCGTGTCTTCAAAATAACTGTCGTAGTCGCTTTCGTCTCTTAATACACAGATTCCCCCCTGTGCAAGGAACGAATCACTGCTTTCCAGATCTGACTTGGTAATTAATATAATATCCTGTTCTCTTGGTAAATTCAACGCGCTGAAAAGTCCTGCGACTCCGCTTCCTACGATTACTGTATCTGCATTCAGTTTCATAATACAACATCCTCTTTTCTATACTGCTTTCCGTTTACGGACAGTCCCTCCACATATATTCTTCTGACCGCTTAAACTTTTCACATTATACCACTGTTATTTACATGTGACAAGACAGTTGTTGTATTTATTCTTTACACGTGATTTTCTATTTAATGCATCATGACGGCTGTCACCGATCGAACCTTTGTATGTAACCAGAAGGTTAGAATGAAAGATATGCTTAATCAGCAGATACAACACAATCGTAAATGCAAACAAATACCCAAACGTACCACCCCCCGACATTCCCATATCTCTGCCTTCATATCGGTCGTGCAGATAATGCTTGAGCTGATCAGAAGCAGCTATCACCTAGAGTCCTATTACCACATGTCTTTCCAGCATCGTAAGCCCCTGCGGCATGCTGGCTTTTATTCTCCTTCATGACTTCCATCAAATCCATCTTCACTTCCATAACGTCAATTTCTACCATATCATAGCCGTCTGCAAGAATTTTTTCTTTGTCATCAATTGCAGGTCCTTCGATGTATTCCATGACCAGCGCATGCATGGTCGTATATTCCTGAATTTGTAAACTAAAAAAGATTATTGTGCCGGAATTTCATTTCTGTATCACAATAATCTTTTCATTTATACCTATTTATACAAATTCTCCCCATCAGATTTGATAACACCCTGATACCAGTAAAAGCTATCTTTTTTTATAGCGGTTTAATGTACCGCCTTCTTCCTCTTCACGGTCTACATATACGAAACCATAACGTTTCTGATAACCATTTAACCAGCTTAAAAGATCTGTGAATGACCATGTACAGTATGCCAGAACTTCACAGCCTTCTTCAATTGCTTTTCCCAGTTCTTTCAAATGTTCTTCCAGATAATGGATTCTATATTCATCATGAATCTGATCATCTTCTGTCTTTTTATCAAATGCTCCCAATCCATTTTCAGAAATCACAATTGGCAGACCATAACGGCTTGTAATTTCACGGCAGCAAAAGCGAAGCCCCATCGGATCTATCGTCCAATCCCAATCTGTTGTCATAAGATATGGATTTACTGGATTCTTATATATTCCCTGCATTCCCAGTTCTTGGGCAGATCCCTTTACACCTGTTGTATTCATCGTACCATACGGCGTAACTCCATCCATTGGATTATACTCACACACACAACTCTGATAATAATTTACACCCATGAATGTAATCTCTCCGGCAGCTTTTTTTCAATATCTCCATATCTTCATCTAAAATTTCCGGAGCATAACCTTTTTTCTTCAGATAAGCCATCGCAGCTTTTGGATAACGCCCATATGCATATATATCCATCCACCAGAAATTTTTCAATTCATCATAATCACGTTTTGCCATTGCATTTACCGGTTTACAGTCCAACGCATAGGATGGTACATACGCAAAGCTTGCACCAATCTCTCCTTTTCCACCCATTTCACGATAAGCAAGTACAGCCCTGGCATGTGCCATAAAAGCATAATGATTAACCTGATAAAAAGTCTTCTGGTCATCAAATTTTCCAGGCGGATGCTGTGCTGTCAACCAACCAAGAGAAGTAAATATATTCTGTTCGTTTAATGTAATCCAGTATTTCACTTTATCGCCAAAGTTTTCGAAGAGAGTCTTTGCATAAGTCACATAATCCTGAATGATCTCCGGGCTTTCCCATCCACCATACAGATCCACCAGTGCCTGCGGAAGATCCCAGTGGAAAATTGTCACCATCGGCTCAATTCCATATTTCAAGCATTCATCAATAATATCCTGATAAAATGCAAGTCCTTTTTCATTGACCGTACCTCTTCCTTCCGGATAAATACGGGCCCAGGAGATAGAAAACCGATATGTTTTTAATCCCATCTCTGCCATTAATGCAATATCTTCTTTATAGTGGTGATAATGATCTACCGCTACATCACCGGTCGTTGCTTTATATGTTTTCCCTGGGATACGTACAAATGTATCCCAGTTTGTCACACCTTTTCCATCTTCTTTCCATCCACCTTCAATCTGATAAGCCGCTGAAGCGCTTCCCCATAGAAAGTCTTTTGGAAATCTTGTCACTTTCATTTCTTCCATATCCATATTCCTTTCCTTTACTGAACTTTGATAAGGTTACTTTCTTTTGTTACTTCTCCTGTTGCTGTTTTTTCAACTATTGCATACTGATCTGTGTTTGAAACGATCACCGGCGTTGTTACATCATATCCAGCCTCTTTTATTTTTTCAATATCAAATTCGATCAACACATCACCCTTTTTCACAACATCTCCTGCTGCTTTCTTCGGTGAGAAATATTTTCCTTCCAGATTTACAGTATCGATTCCGATGTGTACCAGAAGTTCTACCCCATTCTCTCCTACAAGACCTACTGCATGTCCCGTTTCAAACATCACATCTACTTTTCCATCAAATGGTGCATAGATCACTCCTTTTTCCGGAACGATTGCCGCACCTTTTCCAAGAATTTCCTGTGCAAATGTTGCATCTGCAACTTCTGACAGTGAAATTGCTTTTCCTTCTGCCGGACTTGCAATATCAATCGCATTCTCCATTACTTTTACTTCTTCTTTGCTTTCTGTTTCCAGCATGTCTAATTCATCATCATTTTCATCTACTACATCTTCAAATCCAATGATCATTGTCGCAATGAATGCAACCACTATTGTAAGGAGAATCGTAAGTGCTGCAAATAACAGACTCTGCGGTTTCCCCTTTTCTACATACTGAACGATTGTTACGATTGCAGGTGTCGCAATACCAAAACATTTCATCTGGAAAAATCCACCAAATAATCCACCCGCAGCAGCACCGATACATGCTCCTAACATCGGACGTTTCAAACGTAATGTTACACCATACAGAGCTGGCTCTGTAATTCCTGCAAATAATGCCGAAAATGCAGAAGATCCGGCAATCTGTTTAAAATCTTTGTTCTTACTCTTTACTGCTACTGCAAGCGATGCAGCACCCTGTGCCATGTTAGAGCAAAGTTCTCCGATACAGATAAAGTTTTCAAATCCTGTGGAAGCAATCATTCCCAGTTTGATTGGTGTAAATGCATGATGCATACCTGCCATAACAACGAAAGGATATACACCCGCCACAAGACCGATCGCAATAAATCCAAGTTTATCATGAATTGTATAAACAACTGTTGATAATACGTTACCACAGATTGCACCTAAAGGTCCAAGAATAATCAATGCAATAGGTGCTTCGATCAGCACTACCAACATCGGTTTTAAGAAGTTCTTGGTTACTACCGGTGTAATCTTATCTACCAGACGCTCGACATATTTCAGCGACCATACTGCCAGAATAATCGGAATAACAGAATAAGCATAAGATGCATATGTTACCGGAATAAATTTAAGAAATTTTACAGTTTCTTTTGCATCATTTGCACTATTCATGAATGAAATAAAATTTGGATGCAACATAATCAACGCTATACTTGCCGCATTAATACATATTCGTTCCAAATTTTTTAGATGCAGATATCGCAATCAATACCGGCATAAAGAAAAATGCGCCGTCACCCATAACACTTAACAGATTATAAGTATCACCTTTTGTACTCAGAACACCGATCATTTGGAAGTAATGTAAGAAGTACTTTTGATCATTGTAGCTCCGATGATCGCCGGAATAACCGGTGCCATGATACCGGAGATTGTATCCATCAGCATAGAAAATACATTCTGTTTTTCCTTATTCTGTGGTGCTTTTTTCGGTACTTCTTTTGAAAAATTTCCAAGCTTATTAAGCTCTGCATAGACATTTGCCACATCATTACCGATGATAATCTGATACTGACCGGCTTTTTTCATGATTCCCATAACGCCTTTGGTCTTTTTCACTGCTTCATCGTCTACAATTGATTCATCTTTTAATGTAAAACGCAGTCTCGTCATACAATGTACCAGGCTGATTACATTTTCCTTTCCCCCGACTCTTTGGAGGAATTTTTTTTGCTATACTTTCGTAATCCATTTTCATTTACCTCAATTTTCATTTTTTACTTTTTTCATATATATAACAAAGACCCGACTTAAAAGAGCATACGCTTCCCGGGACCGCTGCTTTCTTTTAAGTCAGGTCTTGCTTAACTGAATAATAACAAACCTGCAATCTATTCTGATTGTTCATCTAATATTCTTTTAATGTGTATTAATAAATATAATCTTTCATCTATTGTCAATTTGTAGGAATACTGTTTTTCAATATATTCCACAATTTTTCTGACTCCTGAATAAGCATATTCATTCTCTTCTATCAATACTTTGTATATTTCCTGCATGCTGTCTTGATAAATGGTATTATCAAATACTCTGGTCGCAAAAAATTTCAAATGAGTTAGAAACCGTTCATACGATATCGATTTCTCGTTAAATTCTATCTTAAAATGGATTCTGACAATCTGAAGAACTGCATTAATCAATTTCGTAATCTTATTAACATCTACATTACTTCCGCTGCCAAGTTCGGCCGAAACGATGTGCATCGCTATAAATGCAGCTTCGTCTTCCCCTAGATTCTCATCATTTTGTTCCTTTCTTCTCAATAATGAACTTCACTTCACCTTTCTGCCTTTCTTTTATTCTAGTGAAGCTCTGATATCATCATTCCAGAAAGCATTAGGGCAACTACTTTTCTCTTCTCTCTCCTCCTCTTTTTATATTCAATTACTTCTGTCATACGTTTCTATGCGTTCTTTTGATCATTCCACATTCTTCAATGCTTCATCCATCGGAACTTTCTTAATCTTGCGGTATTCAAGAAGTGCTACCACACCATAAGTAATGAATCCTGTCAGGAACATTTCCACATATATCTTTGGATCGATCCACAGTGTGATCCATCCGGTCAGACTTTCCATCATCATTACACGGAAGATTACGTTCATAACAACCGTTTCAATCGGAAGACTTAATAGCAGTTCTATTACAACCACAACCATGGTTGACATAATATACAACCTGCTGATCTCTCCGTTGGTATATCCAAGGATCTTCGTCATGGAAATGGACTGCGCATTTTTCTCGATAATGATCTTTGACAACAGATAAATGACAATCATATAGATCATGATCGCAAATCCATTGACCAGTCCCATCATATTTCCCATGGATACATCCAGCTGTCTTGATACCTTCGTCAGTGCTTCCAGATCAACTACAGACCCTATGTATTTCTCATCAATGTCTTTAATCTTTGTATTTGCAAAATATCCCGTATAATAATCACTTCCAAGATCAAATGTCTCGTTTAATTTGTCACGGCTCATAAATACACTGATTGCCCCGCTGTAATCATAGACTCCTTTTACTTTGAATGTGTAGCGTTTGCGTTCGTATTTTTTCTTTTAATGTAATCTTATCTCCCGGTTCTACTTGATACTTATCTGCATATGCCGTCGATATATATACGCCATCTCCCAGATCTGCCTTAATATACTTACTGTCCGGTTCTACTCCGTACAATACTACCTCTTCGCTCTTGGCCTCTCCCGGAATTGTATTTAATGCGTATGCACTGAATTTTTCTGCTGTCTTGTTATCCGTCTTCGTGCCGTTCGAATACTGCATCAGCGATAGTAAACTTTCCAGTTTACTTCCACTGATTGCATCCGTCGGAACCTCCAGCATATACTGGTACTTTGCCAGCATATTTTCCTGTATTTCTTCCTGATAATGGTTCAGTACCGACGGGAGCAGCAATCCGAAGAATAACAGCAGATTTGCAAATATAATTCCTACAAACAGCACCAAATAATTACTGATATTCTGAAAAATAACTCTCAGACGGAATCTGCGGAAGATACCGAGTTTTGTACTTAAATGAACTGCCCCTTTTTTGTTTTCTGGAAGAAAGATCTCTTCTTATGAACTTAAGCGGCGACAGTCTTAATTTGTAATGTAAAATTCCATAGTTGATCACCAGCATGATAATAACCGGTACAACCGTTGTCATCCAGAATGCTTCTGCATTCCAGACCGTTACATATGTCGGAAGGCTGTAACTTCCATAGTACATCCCCGCACATACCTGCTTTAATACTGTATATCCGAGAATATTTCCGACCAGTGCCCCGATCAGTGTGATCACAACCGGAAGTGCCATATAATGTAAGATCAATTCGCGCCTTGTATACCCGGATGCACGCAGTGTTCCGATCACGCCCGCTTCTTTCCTGATCGTATTGCTGATCGTAATAC
>ENA-OQBL01000104-OQBL01000104.1-human-gut-metagenome-genome-assembly--contig:-NODE-104-length-48977-cov-5.870972_pt1 | contig 48977 bp, 46 predicted proteins | sample MGYA00242747_ERZ504553 | MGnify/ENA primary metagenome ERZ504553 (study PRJEB26092, sample SAMD00036240) | human gut metagenome | host: Homo sapiens | study: EMG produced TPA metagenomics assembly of...
CCGTGCGCCGGTCGCCATCGGCCTTAGCAAGCTAAGACCATGCTGCCCCTCGACTTGCATGTGTTAAGCCTGTAGCTAGCGTTCATCCTGAGCCAGGATCAAACTCTTCATTGTAATAATATCTTTTCCAACTATTCAGTTGATAATCTGCTCAAGGATTCCAAATCTATCAATATCAATATTGACGGTTCTTGTTTTTTCCGTACACCATATATATATCACATACGGTGCACCGGCTTGTACTACTTGTTTGTTTATCTTAAATCTTTCAAAGAACTCATTCATGCCTATTTCCGTTTTTCTCGGAAATGTTTTGCAAAGATAAAGCGTTTATTTCAAACTACCAAAAAAAACATCGAACTTTTTTAAAACTTTTTTGTTTCATCTATGTTCTTCAAATCATCTTGTCAGTTTTAAACTTACCTCTCTTGCTAAGCGGATGCAAAAGTAGTTGATTTCATTTCTTTATCCAAATATATCTACTGTTTTTTCTATTTTTTTTGTGATTATATTTATAAACATCTGATTTACAGATTATACGTAATGTTTATTTCGATAATCCATTTTACAATATCAAAAAGTATACACCATATTATATTATCGCGCGCGACAGACTAAAATGAATATTGGGTAAACATCGGCTCACCTGCAAAATCATAGGAAGAGGGAACGCTCTTAAAGCATCATTTTCTTCTTCGAACAATTTCCGAAAGTCTTCTTGACGCATCATTCAAAAAAAGTTGGGAGCATTTATGCCCTCATGCCCTCACTTCGTACACAACAAACTCATTATAAGCAACTTATGTAGTTATAGTAAAAATTATTGCCCTCACTTATACCCTATGCCCTCACTACGTTTTGAAGCTGATTTCTGTATAACATGCTTACTTTCAGTTATATAAACTTCTTTTTTAGACTATTCCAACTTGATGTAAAATAGGGTGTTCTCGTTTTTTTGCTCGCAAACAGTGTGCATATCTCCACGAAATATAATAGTATCCCCGGTAGTGGTAAAAAGGCCAAGACACTTTTAAAAAAGCCCGTTATCTTTTAAAAAAAGCTCTTGTTCTTTTTTGAAAAGCTCTTGATCTTTTTTAAAAGTGTCCTTATCTTTTGGAAGAGAATAATTTCACTGATGTCTACCGAGATTTTGTTGACAACTTCTATTGTTATTACTCGCTTCTTTTAGCTACAAAATTAATGAACATCGAGCCTTTTGAAGTCATGAAAAGTAACGAATACATTGAAAGAAAAATCATTTACCATTTTCTGACTATCCGCATTTGCAAAACAACGGGTAAGTAACGGAATTCGCAGAAAAATATGCTCCATAATACTCGATTTACCTACCGCCAGCCAAGATAAAAGCCCATAACTATTTGATTATTAATCATTTTTCTACTTTTACAAACAGTAGGAAACACTTTGTTTCCATTAGATAAACTGTATCATTCTGTTTCTTCCTTTTTGATTATTGTCTTCTTTTTCTTCATTCTGCCACTCTTGCGCAAAGCTTCCGCTATAATCCATTGAAGCTGTCCATTCGTGGAACGGAATTCATCCGCCGCCCATTTCTCGATAGCTTCCATGGTTTCCGCATCCATTCTGAGCACAAAACTTTTTATCGTTTCTTTCTTTGCCATCTCCTACACTAATGATTCAACGTTCCGGAATTAATTACCGGCTGTGCTGGCTCATCCGCACAAAGCACTACCAACAAATTACTGACCATAGCGGCTTTCTTTTCTTCATCCAGTTCTACAATTCCATCCTCGGCTAATTTATCCAAAGCCATTTTAACCATAGAAACAGCCCCCTCCACTATTTTTTCGCGCGCTGTAATAATAGCACTTGCCTGCTGACGACGAAGCATCACCGCTGCAATCTCCGGAGCATAAGCCAAATAATTGATTCTGGCCTCTACTATTTCCATACCTGCCATAGCCAGACGCTCATTAAGCTGACGTTCCAGCTGGTCATTAATCTCCTCACCTCCGCCACGCAAGGTCAGCTCATTCGTATCATGCTCATTGTCATCGTAAGCATACTGTCCGGCCACCTGACGGAGGGCCGCATCACTCTGCACACGTACAAAATCCTCAAAGGCATTCATACGCCCTGCCACGCTGACACTTGCCGTCCCTGTCCCTTTACTGTCCGCCATCGTCTGCGCGTCAATCTCAAACATCGCCTTATAAGTATCTTTCAATTTCCAGACCAAAACCAGCCCTATCAGAATAGGATTGCCAATCTTATCATTCACCTTTATCGGCTCCACATCCAGATTACGGGCGCGAAGAGACAACTTCTTCTTGTTCATGAAAGGGGTTTACCCCAAAAGAAGCCTGTGTTTTTAAAAGTGCCTTTATATTCACCGAAAAACACCATCACACGTGCCTCATTAGGTTCTTGAGAAAAATATCCCGGAAGCATCAGCACAAACAACAATACCAGCATAAACAAAACAGGAATAGATAACCAAGGTAGTTGCCCAAAAATCAAAAAGTTCAGGAATACTAGTGCAGGCAACATAACCAAGTTAAAAAACAAAGCCATAAACCCATTAATTACCAGCTCATTGTAAGACATTTCTTTTGTTTCCATAATGATTTATTTTTGATATTATTATGATATCACAAATCAAACAATACTTCTTGAGATAAACAAACTGATTTATATGTTATACGACAGAAGCAAACAAAATATTCACCAAAATGCAATAAGAAACTCCTACTTTTTTTGACCTAAATCAATAAAATTGAGATATCGATTAAAAATATGCTGTAAAACATATATTATAACGAACAGACTCCTTATCTTTGTGTTGTAAAACATAAAAAGATATTTTTTTAGTAGCTACTAAGGTAAAAAGAAAGATTGTTTAAAGAAGGCCAACCGGGAGGTGCGCCTGCTATTTATGAGTGTTTTTAGGTATTAATTAAAAAAAGAAAGGATAACATTATGAAAAAGGTAAAAAACATTTTTCACAAAATTGCTAACGCTGATCCTATGATTTGGGGTTACGTTATGTTGAACGAAACAAAGTAAATTAGAACCAATACAGGGCAACCCCCTGTAGGACTATAAAAAAGGACGGTTATTTAACCGTCTTTTTTATGCCCTTTTACGGGATTTCCACTATCTTTGTCCATTCATTTTCAAACGTATGGACAAAATGCAAGTAGACACCCATAATAAAGAGTTTCAAGATGCCTTGAACCTTATCCAATATACACGTCAGTCAGTATTCCTCACTGGAAAGGCGGGTACAGGTAAATCTACTTTTCTAAAATATGTTTGCGAAGTAACCAAAAAGAAACATATAGTACTGGCTCCCACAGGTATTGCAGCTATCAATGCCGGCGGAAGCACACTGCATAGTTTTTTTAAATTACCATTCTATCCACTTTTACCGGATGATCCTAAATTCAGTTTGAAAGATGGAAAGTTACATAGCTTTCTAAAATATACTTCCGCTCATCGAAAACTGATAAAAGAAGTAGAATTAGTGATCATCGATGAAATTTCCATGGTTCGGGCAGACATTATTGACTTTATAGACAAAATATTGCGGGTATATTCACAAAATATGCGTGAACCATTCGGAGGCAAGCAAATATTGCTGGTAGGAGATGTTTTTCAACTTGAACCAGTCATTAAAAATGACGAACGTGAGATAATCAACCGCTTCTATCCCACCCCTTATTTCTTTTCGGCACGGGTCTTTCAGGAAATGGAGCTGGTATCCATAGAACTGACAAAAGTATACCGCCAGTCGGACAAAATTTTTGTTAACGTATTGGATCATATCCGGACCAATACTGCCGGAGCAGCCGACTTGCAACTACTGAACACCCGTTACAACACTCACATAGAAGAAAATGAAAGTGATATGTATATCACACTTGCTACCCGGAGAGATACCGTAGACTTTATCAATGAAAAGAAATTATCTGAACTACCTGGAGAATCAACGATTCTGACCGGTGAGATACACGGAGAATTTCCAGAAAGCAGCCTTCCCACCCAAATGGAACTGGAAGTAAAACCAGGAGCACAAATTATTTTTATAAAAAACGATTACGACCACCGTTGGGTGAACGGTACGATTGGCACCATTTCAGGTATAGACGAAGAGGATACATTATATGTTATCACAGAAGACGGACAGGAATTTGACGTTAAAAAACGACAGTTGGCGCAATATACGATATAAATATAATGAACTAGAAAAAAAAAATAGAAGAAGAAGAATTAGGAGTATTTATACAATATCCTATCCGTTTGGCATGGGCCATCACGATACACAAAAGCCAAGGATTGACTTTCAGCAGGGTCGTTATTGATTTTACAGGAGGGGTGTTTGCCGGTGGACAAGCCTACGTAGCATTGAGCCGCTGTACTTCACTAGACGGCATCCAACTAAAAAAGCAAATTACACGTGGAGATATCTTTGTCCGCCCGGAAATAGTAAAGTTCTCGCAACGATTCAATAACCGCCAGTCCATTGAAAAAGCATTGAAGCAGGCACAAGCTGATGTACAATATGTAGAAGCGGTACAACACTTCGACAAAGGTGATTTTGAAAGATTTCTAGAACAATTCTTTCTTGCCATCCATTCACGTTATGATATCGAAAAGCCTTTGATCAAAAGATTTATACGTAAGAAGCTGGGAATCATCAACAATTTGAAAGTCGAAAACAAACGGCTAAAAGACCAATTCCATGTACAACGCAAAAATCTTGAAAAATATGCCCGCGAATATTATTTAATGGGAAATGAATGTATCATCCAGGCACATGATTCACGTGCTGCTATTGCCAATTATGACAAAGCGATTGAATTGAATCCTTCTTATACGGACGCTTGGATACGTAAAGGTATCACATTACATAATGACAAGGAATACTACGAAGCCGAAGTTTGTCTGAATGAAGCGGTACGCCTTAGTCCCGCTTTATTCAAAGCTATTTACAATCGAGGAAAAAACAGACTGGCATTAGATAATATAGAAGGAGCTTTGGGAGATTTTGACCGGGCTGTTTCTTTAAAGCCGGAACATCCGAAGGCCCATGAATATTTCGGAGACGCATTGATGAGAGTCGGAAAAGAAGAGGAAGCCGCCCTACAATGGGCTATTGCGGAACGCTTGCGTGAAAAAAAATTCTAAAAATTAAAATAACATGCTTTTAAGACTTTATAATAAGAATAATAATCCCAAAGATCTGGAAGAAGTAATCCGGATATTGGAAGAGGGAGGGTTAATTATTTACCCTACCGATACGATGTATGCCATAGGATGTCATGGTCTGAAAGAACGTGCAATAGAACGTATCTGCAAACTGAAAAACATTGATCCACGTAAAAACAATTTATCCATTATCTGTTACGACTTAAGCAATATCAGCGAATATGCCAAAGTAGACAACAGCACATTCAAGCTAATGAAACGCAATCTTCCCGGACCGTTCACTTTTATCCTGAATACGGGAAACCGTCTGCCCAAAATATTCAAGAACCGTAAAGAAGTAGGTATACGCGTACCAGACAACAACATCATCAGGGAAATATGCCATATACTAAAAGCACCAATCATGACCACCACGTTGCCTCTGAAAGACGGCGAAGACATAGAATATATTACCACTCCAGAACTGATAGAAGAAAAATTCGGCAAAGAGGTAGAACTAATTATTGATGGAGGTATCGGAAGCATAGAACCTTCTACCATTGTGAACTGTACAAACGGAGAAGCAGAAATTGTACGTCAAGGTAAAGGTATTCTGAACGATTTTTAATCTGAATTGTTTTATATATTAGAAATGTCAAATTAAAGTAAATTTATCATGTTATTAGCATCTGAAACAAGTATTCAATTAACCAATGCATTAGAGAAACTTATCGACTCCGGCATTCAATTAGGAGAAAGAGTATTAGGAGCACTTATTATTTTAATAATCGGAAAGTTCCTCGTAAATTGGCTGAACAGACTTTTTGCACGTATTTTGGAAAAAATGAAAAGTGGACCCGAGTATCCAGTCATTCCTAAAGAGTATGGTGAATATCTTACTGCTCATCATGCTGATTCTTGCTGTGATAGGGAAATTAGGTATCGAACTGACAGGATTCGCCGCACTTCTCGCTTCTGCCGGTGTTGCCATCGGTATGGCACTGTCTGGTAACTTACAAAATTTTTGCCGGAGGACTGATTATCTTATTGTTCAGGCCTTATAAAGTGGGGGACTTTATCGAAGCTTCTACCGGTGCCTCGGGAACAGTAAAAGAAATACAGATTTTTCATACTATTCTTATCACTGCAGACAACAAGATGATATATGTACCTAATGGAGCCATGAGTAGTGGGGTCATTACAAATTACAGCAAACTGGACACCCGCCGTATAGAATGGAATTTTGGCGTGGACTACGGAGAAGACTATAATAAAGTAGAAAAAGTATTGCGTGAAATCATTGCCAATGATAAACGTATTCTCACCAGTCCTGCCCCTTTTATTGAATTAGGAGAACTTGCTGCCAGCAGTGTAAATATAAAAATCCGCGTATGGGTGAATAGTTCGGATTACTGGAACGTATTTTTCAGTATGAATCAGACTGTTTATACTACTTTTAATAAAGAAGGAATTAACTTCCCATTCCCACAGCTTACTGTACATCAAGCCTAACGTCAGAAATCTTTAGAACACGAATGACGCAATTGTCACAAGCTTGATCTTATCAATCATGTGTCATTTGCGTCATTTGTATGCTATCACAAGATTTATTTTCTATCCGCTTTCAAACGATCAGCCATAGCCTTAGCCAACTCCTTTGCCTGAGTGTTAGTTTCGGCCTTCATGCTATGTTTCATTTCTACAGGATTTCCGACAGGCTCAAATTTCAACTTATCATTAAACTCTGCAATTTTCTTCACAGCAGCGCTAGCCCATGTAAATGAGCCAAAATATCCCAGATAACGTCCCTTTATCTCGCGAGAAGCCAGCTTGCTCAGCAGAGCTTCCATTTCCGGATACATCTGAGTATTATAAGTGGGGCATCCCACAATCAGTCCTTTATATTTGAATACATCCGCAATAATAAAAGAATGACTGGTATGAGAAACATTATGCATCACGATATTACGAATTCCCTGCTTGCTCAGTTCTTCTGCAATAGCTTCTGCCACCTCCTCTGTATTACCATACATCGAGCCATAAGCTATTACAACCCCTTCTTCGGCCTCATAACGACTCAAACGGTCATAAATACGTACCACACGAGGAATTTCCTCTGTCCATACCGGACCATGAGTAGAACAAACAGTCGTTATTTTCAAGTTTTGCAATTTCTGTAAGGCCTTCTGTACCGGCGCACCATATTTGCCTACAATATTAGAATAATAGCGCACCATTTCATTCCAATAAATATCTGTATTAATATTTGTATCAACTACACCACCATTCAATGCACCAAAACAACCGAAAGCGTCACCGGAAAACAAAATACCTTCCGTTTCATCAAAAGTAACCATCGTTTCGGGCCAGTGAACCATCGGAATCAATGAAAAGCGCAGTCTATGATGTCCCAAAGCTAGAAAATCTCCTTCACCCACTACATAACGCTCACCGCCTACACCATAATACCCTTCAATCATTTCGAAAGTCTTCTTGTTACCGACAATCACAATGTTAGGATAATATTGCTTGATCAAACTGATAGAACCGGAATGGTCTGGTTCCATATGATTTATAATCAAATAATTGATAGGTTTATCACCGATAATGCTACGAACTTTTCTTCAAATAAACCTCAAAATAGCATACGTCTACTGTATCCACCAAAGCGACCATCTCGTCGTCAATCAAATAAGAGTTATAAGACACACCGTAAGGTAACGGCCACAAGTTCTCAAACAAAGCCTTGTTACGGTCATTCACTCCCACATAATGTACTTTTCCTTTGATTTCCATATCTGTTTTCTTCTTTTAATATTTATAGTATTTGCCTTGCCAGGCATCGTTTTTCTCTCATCCGCTTTTTTTCACCTTATCCGTAAATTCATAACTTTTTCAATCCCCAATCAGGAGCTATCAACAATTCTTTAGGTGATTGGGAAACAAAACGCTCCAGTACGATGTCCGGACGAAGATGTTCTATATAATCAATAACCAAATCAACATATTCATCAGCTGTATAAAGATGGAAAGCTTCAGGCTCTTTCACATATTCACTCGCCATGCGCGTACCTTAATAAGTTGTAACTGATGCAGCTTTAAAGTAGTCAGAGGTAATTGTGAAAGTACTCCTGCCTGTCTGATTAACATTTCTCTTTCTTCTCCGGGCAAACCAAGAATTATATGCCCTCCTACTAAAATCCCTCTCTCTGCAGTCTTCCGAACAGCCTCCGCAGAAACGGCGAAAGTATGTCCCCGGTTTATCCGGCGCAACGTTTCATCATCCGTACTTTCAATGCCATACTCCACTAATACAAAAGTGCGTTTACCAAGATCTTCCAAATAATCCAGTAATGATATCGGCATACAGTCCGGACGAGTTCCTATCACCAGTCCTACCACATCCTCTACCATCAGTGCCTCTTCGTATTTTCTTTTCAACTCTTCCAGTTCCCCATACGTATTGGTATAAGCCTGAAAATAGGCCAGATATTTCATTTCCGGATATTTGCGTACAAAGAACCGCTTTCCTTCTTCCAACTGCTGAGTAACAGACTTTCCCGTATGGCAATAGGCCGGATTAAATGTTTGATTATTACAATAAGTGCAACCTCCGTATCCTACCGAGCCGTCACGGTTAGGACAAGTAAATCCGGCATTAATAGAAATCTTCTGCACTTTGCAAGGAAAGTGCATAGCTAAAAAGCCGGATAAGTCGTTATAAAGCATCTCTCTGTTCATGAACTTATTTTGCGGGACAAAGATACGTATTTTCAAACAAAAGTTTTACCTTTGTCTTTGATTATCATTTAAAGAATTTATCTATTATGAGAAAATTAAGTATATTTATTATTTTATTCTTCTGCTTGCTGACAGTCAGAGCCCAACAAGTAAGCTTGCAAGACGTAGCAAACAGAACGTATCGTGCCGAAGGAATCAGAGGTATCAAACCGATGTTGGATGGAGAACATTATACCCAAATGAGTGCCGATGGCAAAAAAATTCATACAGTATTCTTTCAAGACCGGCAAAGAAACAGGTACCATCTTCGATGTAAATACGGCCCGTGACTGTAGCATCAAGTCATTTGATGACTATATCATGTCACCCGATGAAAAACTGATTCTAATACAGACTGAAACCAAACCTATTTATCGTCGTTCGTTTACCGCCAATTACTATATTTTCAACGTAAAAAACAATAAAATGGAACCGCTCTCAGAAAACGGTCCACAACAGGTTCCTTTATTCTCGCCGGATGGCAATCAGATAGCTTTTGTACGTGATAATAATATCTATCTGGTAAAATTATTGTTTGGCAACAGTGAATCACAAGTAACCAAAGACGGCAAATTCAACGAAGTGCTAAATGGTATTCCCGACTGGGTATATGAAGAGGAATTCGGCTTCAACCGTGCTTTCGACTTCAGTGCAGACAGCCAGATGCTTGCCTATATCCGTTTTGATGAGAGTCAAGTACCTATGTATTCTTTTCCATTATACAAAGGTATGGTTCCCGCATTAGAGAAATTCAGCACTTATCCGGGAGAATATGAATACAAATACCCTATGCCAGGAATTAACAATTCCAAAGTAACCGTTCATACTTTTGATATAAAAAGTAAGGTAACCCGCAAGATGAACTTGCCTCTAGATGCAGACGGTTATATCCCTCGCATCAAGTTTACGGATGATGAGAATGCGTTGGCAATCATGACTTTGAACCGTCATCAAAACCGTTTCGACCTCTATTTTGCCAATCCACGAAGTACATTGTGTAAACTGATGGTACGTGATGAAGCTCCCCAATACATTAAAGAAGAAGCCTACTCCAACATCGTTTTCTATCCAAAAAACTTTGTGGTGATGAGTGAAAAAGACGGTTATAACCATCTCTATCTTTACACTAGCGGAGGAAACCTGGTTAAGCAAATCACAAAAGGGAACTTCGAAGTGAAAGATTTCCTGGGATGGGATGAAGCTACCAACACATTCTATTTTGAAAGTAATGAAGGTAGTCCGCTACGCACCGCTATCTACAAAGTGGACGGCAAAGGTAAAAAGACCAAACTATCCAAACAGGAAGGAACTCATAAAGCTATTTTCAGTAACAATATGAAGTATTACATCAATACTTTCTCTAATATCAACACCCCTCCTGTCATTACCCTTAATGACAATAATGGTAAAGAATTGGCAACCTTAGTAGATAATAACACATTGAAACACCAAGTTTCACGTCTGAATATGCCAAGTAAAGAACTATTTAGTTTCAAGACCAATGACGGTGTGGAATTGAATGGTTGGATAATGAAACCCGCAAATTTCAATCCGAACAAAAAATATCCTGTTATCATGCACCAATATAGTGGACCGGGTTCACAAGAAGTTGCAGACAAATGGGGAATTGGAGCCCGTAGAGATGGCGGCATGTTCGAAGCTTATATGGCCGGTCAAGGCTTCATCATGGCTTGTGTAGACGGACGCGGAACCGGTGGCCGAGGGTCTGATTTTGAAAAATGCACCTACTTGAGTTTAGGAGTAAAAGAATCGAAAGATCAAGTAGAAGCCGCCAAATACTTAAGTACACTACCCTATGTAGATGGTAACCGTATCGGTATATGGGGATGGAGCTATGGAGGTTACAATACATTAATGTCCATGAGTGAAGGAACACCGATATTCAAAGCTGGAGTAGCTGTTGCAGCTCCTACAGACTGGCGTTTCTACGATTCGGTATATACAGAGCGCTTCATGCGTACCCCCAAAGAAAACATGGAAGGTTACAATGCTGCATCTGCTATTAACCGTGCCAACAAACTGAACGGTGAATTGTTGCTGATCCACGGCACAGCAGATGATAATGTACACTTACGTAACAACGCAGAATACAGTGAAGCATTGGTACAGGCCGACAAGCAATTTGACATGCAAATCTATACCAACCGCAACCATGGAATCAGTGGAGGCAACACAACTAAACATTTACTGACTCGCGTAGCCAATTTCTTTATTGATAATTTAAAATAAAAAACCATTCACCACAGATTATACAATTTTACATAAAAACCGAATGAAAACAATTTGCATTGGTATAATCTGTGGTGAATTATAAATCTAATATCATCATGAATCACGTTAAAAAACCAGACTGGCTTAAGATAAACATAGGGGCAAATGCTCGATATACCGAAACCAAACATATTGTAGATTCCCACAAACTACATACCATTTGCAGTAGCGGACGATGTCCCAATATGGGAGAATGCTGGGGAAAAGGTACTGCCACTTTTATGATAGGTGGCGAAATTTGTACCCGTTCCTGCAAATTTTGCAACACACAGACCGGACGACCTCTTCCGTTAGACCCTGAAGAACCTACCCATGTAGCAGAGTCCATTCAACTCATGAAATTATCTCATGCCGTTATTACCTCTGTAGACCGTGATGATCTAGATGATTTGGGTGCTGCCCATTGGGCTAAAACGATTTCAGAAATCAAGCGCTTGAATCCGGAAACCACAACCGAAGTTTTAATCCCTGATTTTCAAGGAAAGAGCGAACTGATTCAGCTAGTCATTGACGCCAAACCAGACATCATCTCACACAATATGGAAACCGTACGCCGCATCAGTCCCCTGGTACGAAGCGCAGCCAACTATGCAACCAGTTTAAAGGTCATCAAACAAATAGCCAATAATGGTATTACAGCTAAATCCGGTATTATGGTAGGTTTGGGAGAACGCCCGGAAGAAGTAGAAGAAGTCATGGACGATTTATTGGCACAAGGCTGCAAGATACTTACTATTGGCCAATATCTACAACCTACCCACCGCCATTATCCGGTAGCGGAATATATTACTCCCGATCAATTTAAACAGTATAGAACAATTGGATTAAAGAAAGGATTCCGAGAAGTGGAAAGCGCACCTTTGGTACGTTCCTCCTATCATGCAGAAAAACATATAAAATTTAAAGGGTAACGAGTAAACCAACTTTATATCTTTTTTGTTATAAAGATATAAATAGAGATAGAGAGAATGAAATCGTTACTGGAATACAAGAATTTAATCATGTCCACAGGGTTAATACCAGCCATTGTATGCATGATTTTCTGCATTTTCTTTCAAGATGCAGTTGTTTTGTATGTCTGTAGTTTGGCTAGCATTATTTATATCCTATACAGACTTGTCAAACCTCCTGTTTATCAGCCAAATCTAGTATTACTACATGGAACTTTGGCATTAATCATTGCATCCATCATAAAAGGCATAAGCGGAGATATGCTTATTCCGGACCGAACAGTTCCCATTACGCTAGAAATACTGATACTCTGTTTTTCACTACTCTATCTCATGGTCCCCAATTTTTATACAAAACTATTCTCCTACTTTCATTATAAGATATCTATTCTGAACTGTTGGGCCACACAGGTTATAGCTGTTTTATCCGGCATTCACCTGTTTGCTTCCTGCATAATTTATTTATTTTTCAGTCCACTATCTTATAATACCCTTTACGCTATGACCCACATCATCCCTCCTTTGATATATGTCATTTGCATTATTGTCAATCATGCATTTGTGAAAACAATCAGTTTAACCTATAAAAAAATTGCCTTTTTTACGTATCGCCCCTATTTGCAATGGAAAGATCTATGTTGCTCCCCGCAGTTATCAAGGTGAAGAACCCGGCAAGTTGGACATACCTATGGAAGACTACATTTATGCCTGCAAGACAGATACGGATAAATATGCCAAAGAAGTAGAAAATAAATATAGCAACCATATTACCGGACAACCGGAACCACGCTTCAGTTTGAAACATTTGGTAAAAGAAACCAATGGAGTTAAAAAAAACCATCATGCTATATATTCTTCCTTTAAACGATGAAGAACAGATACATTTTACCGGAGGAAAATTTGTAACTCCCGAAGAAATAGAAATGAATTCTGCCCAATATAGTTCTTTTCTAAAAGAAGAAATAGATCATCTGAACATAGTGACACAGATGTGGGAGGAATTTAAATGAATATCTGTTATCGCATTACTTATAAATCAAGAAAATACAGGGAATCTTCGATAAATCCGGCAATTTCCCCTGCCACTCCTTTATTGTCTTAGTCTTTATATATTCTCCTTCACACGTAATATTGGCAGCAATACAAAGTTTGGTTTGCGGACGGCAATTCTTAAGAATATCTTCCGCCATCTTATTATTACGATAAGGAGTTTCAATAAAAAGCTGCGTCTGATCTTCTGCATAAACACGCTGCTCCAATACCTTAATACGTTTCGCACGCTCACCAGGCTCAATAGGCAAATAACCATGAAAAGCAAAACTCTGTCCATTAAAACCCGATCCCATAACAGACATAATAATAGAGGAAGGTCCTACCAAAGGCACCACTTTAAGATTCTTACGCTGAGCAATAGCAACCACGTCCGCTCCAGGATCAGCAACAGCCGGACAACCGGCTTCAGAAATAACTCCCATGGACTGTCCGGCCAACAAAGGTTTCAGATAACCGGAAATATCTTCAGGAGAAGTATGTTTGTTCAATGGATAAAAAGTCAATGCATCTATGTCAATCCCGCGATCTACCTTTTTCAAAAAGCGACGTGCCGAGCGTACATCTTCTACAATAAAATGTTTGATGCCGAGAATGACCTCTTTATTATACACAGGCAACACATTTTCCACAGGAGTTTCGCCTAATGTGACAGGCAATAGATACAAAGCAACTTCCATCATACTACTAATCAATCAAAATATCAAGGTTTGAAATCTGTTTCAGCCAACATCTGATGATAATCCGTCTTAGCCAACAAATCCTTTATTGTCATATCAGGATGCTTTTTCATATATTCATCAATCAGCAAAATCCCCATCCATACTCCAATACTTGCAGGAGTTTTCTCACCCATAATAGAAATAAAGGGATCCTTGCGTATATAAGTACGTACAACAAGGGGATCGGTAGCATATAAATGACCATTTTCAACCATTGTCTTCCACAGACTTGTTTTATTCTTCCTGCACCACTCAGCCTCATCCTCACTATATCCCATCTCTTTCTCAAAAGATTCATACCCTAAAATATGAGCCACTATCCAATTTATCTTTCCACGATGCATAATCATATCTAATAAAGTACGACCAGGCTGCCATGGCAAAGGATACTGACTCAGCAAATAAAAGGTAAAACAATCCGGAACAATACGATCAGGCTCCATACTGCGACATTGATAGTCATAATAGAAGCGTTTATATAAAGGATAATCTGCTCCCATATACTTATCAATACTAAAACCCAAAATACTATCCCCAACTACAACAGACTGATTCAGAGCAGCTATTTGAGCATAAAAATGAGGAACGAACAATGTAGGAACCTCTTTTTTCAAACGTTTGAAACCTTTGGTCAGTTTTTCCTCAACCCAACCAAGATCCTTAAATTTCTCTTCGGCATCGTGCATCAAAGTCAATAAAGTAGAATCCGAATAATATTCCAACATCCGGTCGTTAATCTTCATGTCATCCACCTCACCTATCGCCAATACATCTTCTATCAACAGCTTGGTAACCTGAGGATAGTCCGTATTCATTTTTTGCAGTGCCGAGAAACTATTCATCGTGACATACTCATACTGCAAACGATCATAACGGGCAACTCTTACATCCACATCAGCAGTATTGCCACTCTTCCCATCCCACTGACAGGAGGAAAGAGCAACAAGACATACTACTAATATGAATATAATTTTGCGCATCATCTATTTCTTATCCGTAAATGATGTTTCCGTTTTCGTCTTTATATTCATCCAGACCTTTTTCATAAGTTGCCATAGCACGCAAACTCATACCTACACTGGAGAAACCTCCATCATGATATAAATTCTGCATAGTCACTTTACGAGTCAGGTCAGAGAACATTACAATGCAGTAATCTGCACATTCGTCTGCCGAAGCATTGCCTAATGGTGACATACGGTTAGCAAAGTCAAACAGCTTATCCATACCTTTCACACCTGAACCGGCAGTAGTCATGGTCGGTGACTGAGATATGGTATTCACACGCACATGATGTTCACGACCATAAATGTAACCAAAACTGCGTGCGATAGATTCAAGCAATGCTTTTGCATCCGCCATATCATTATATCCATAGAATGTACGTTGTGCAGCAACATAACTCAAAGCCAGAATTGAACCATACTCCGCAATAGCATCCAGCTTTTTAGCAGCTTGAATCATTTTGTGGAACGAAACGGCAGATATATCCAGAGTCTTGCTCAACATATCATAATCGAGGTCATCATAAGTACGTTTCTTACGAACGTTAGGAGACATACCGATAGAATGCAGAACGAAATCTATTTTTCCACCCAATATTTCCATCGAACGTTTGAAAACATTCTCCAAATCTTCTACGCTGGTTGCATCTGCCGGAATTACCTCACAATTCAGTTTCTCAGCTAAAGCAGAAACTTCTCCCATGCGGACAGCTACCGGAGTATTGGACAATGTAATGGACGCACCTTCTTCTACAGCCTTTTCAGCAACTTTCCATGCGATAGACTGTTCGTTCAATGCACCAAAAATAATACCTCTTTTTCCTTTCAACAAATTGTAACTCATACCTTCTTTATTGTTAAATTAGTTTGCAAAGATACAAACAAATAAATTAATCATAGCTTTTTTGCACACAAATGAAGAAATAATGCAATTATAAAACTAATTTTTACCATTTAAGGTTTCAGCTAAATGAGAATTTAACAAAAAATCCACTTATTCTATCAAATAGTGCACATAAAGGACAATTCTTTCAGCTATATTTGCCATCGAATTAAGAGGTTTTTTCATAATATTTATTTAAGGTTAGAATTAGGTTAACATGAAACATTATTGCTGCTCCCGTAAATAGCCCGTGAGGGTCTTTTACGGGAGAGTGATAAGACTTCTTAAAGCAACAATCAACTAGATAATTATTAATCTTAAACATATATAATACCAATGACTACTTTAATAAAGAAGATTCTATTACTTCCTGCCACATGTTTAATTCCTTTTTTGACCGGATGTAATAATTGTCCGTCTACGACTATTGTAGAAGATATTATAGATCCCGCCATCTATACAAGCCTCCCTTTCAAGATGGATAAAGTTGAACAACCTACTTTCCCAGACTATTCGGTAAACATCATAGATTTCGGTGCCAAGCCAGACGGTATTACTTTAAACACAAAGGCTATTAATGATGCAATCCAACAGGTTAATGCCAAAGGCGGTGGTAAAGTCATTATCCCTGAAGGCTTGTGGCTGACCGGTCCCATCGAACTATTGAGCAATGTGAATCTATATACAGAAAAGAATGCGTTAGTATTATTCAGTGCAGACCATTCACTATATCCCATTATAAACACTTCTTTTGAAGGTTTGGAAACCCGTCGTTGCCAGTCTCCTATTTCAGCACGTAATGCTGAAAATATAGCGATTACAGGCCACGGAGTATTTGATGGTAATGGAGACACATGGCGTCCGACCAAGAAAGATAAACTGACTGAAGGCCAATGGAAAAAATTGGTCGCCTCCGGTGGTGTGGTAGATGCCGACGGAAGAATCTGGTATCCCAGTGAAGGTGCATTGAAAGGTGCTATCCTGTCAAAAGACAACTTCAACGTACCTCGTGGAGAACTTACCGATTCTGACTGGGACTACATGCGCGACTGGTTACGTCCTGTATTGCTAAGTTTCATCAAATGTAATAAGGTATTGCTGGAAGGAGCGACATTCAAAAATTCACCCAGTTGGTGCTTACATCCGCTATCATGTGAAAATATTACAATTAATAAAGTTACAGTTTCTAATCCTTGGTACTCACAAAACGGAGATGCTCTTGATTTGGAATCATGTAATAAAGCATTGATTATCAACAACTCATTTGATGCAGGAGATGATGGTATCTGTATAAAGTCAGGAAAGGACGAACAAGGGCGCAAACGCGGTGAACCTTGTCAAAATGTTATCGTTATGAACAACACCGTATTACATGGACATGGAGGTTTTGTTGTAGGTAGTGAGATGTCAGGAGGTGTAAACAACATATATGTAGACAATTGTACTTTCATGGGTACAGATGTTGGATTACGCTTTAAAAGTAATCGTGGGCGTGGCGGATTGGTAGAGAATATCTACATCAGCAATATCAACATGATTAATATTCCGAACGAAGCATTAATATTCAACTTATACTATGGTGGAAAAGGTCGTGGTGAAGATCCTAATCAGGATGAAAAGAAAGCAGAAACTACCATCCCTCCTGTAACAGAAGAAACTCCGATATTCCGTAATATCTTTATCAAAGATGTAACCTGTAACGGAGCAGGCAGGGCTGTGTTCTTCAATGGCTTGCCTGAGATGAGAATCAAGAATATCAATATGGAGAATATCATCGTATCTAATGCTAAAGAAGGTGTAGTATTAAGCGAAGCCGACGAAGTTAATATGAAAAATATCAAAATAGAGTTATTAAAAAGTGGAAAGAACTTGAAGATGCAAAATGTTTCCAATGTAACGATAGACGGAAAGAATCATGCTGAAATCGGGGCACAAGGAGAAGAACTCAACTTCTAATTCTTACACCCATTAGTGCATTTCTCCACTTAATTTATAAAAATAGTAAAGCACGGATTGCACGGATAAACACGGTTTTCATACTAACACTGTGTAATCCGTATGATCCGTGCTTAAAATAATAAACTATACATCATTATGAAAAAGCGCTCAATTATTATCCTCACATTATTAGCAGGATGCTTTACCAACTCTTTTGCACAAAAAGGCGAAAAGACACTGACCGTAGAAGTCAGCAATGAATGGACTCAAAATAAGACCGACGAACCGATAGTGATAGATTTAAATAACCTGAAAGCAGGTTTCAACATCAAATCCGCCACTGTATGGGAAGGTAATAAAGAAATTCCGTCCCAACTGGACGATCTGAACGGTGACGCACGTGCTGACGAACTGGCTTTCCTCATCGATATGCCAGCCAAAAGCAACAAAAGTTTCCGTATAATTCTCTCTTCAGAAAAAAGTGAAAAAAACTATCCGGCACGTACTTATGCCCAAATGAAAGCTTACGGACATAACAACAAATTCGCCAATATTACGGGATTTTCAGCGGCAGGAACCGAGAATGTATATAGTTTTGTTTACCATCACGGACCGGCTATAGAGAGTGAATTAGTTGCCTATCGTATCTATTTCAACGAAAAACAGACGGTAGATCCATATAGCAAAGTAAATAAAAGACTGGAAATAAAAGAGACTTGTTTCTACCCTACCAAAGCGCAACGTGCCAACGGCTACGGAGATGATGCGCTACGTGTTTACAATAGTGGTGGTGTAGGTGCATTAAAAGGTTGGAATGGTACTGAAGCGACCCACATAAAACCAGTAGTAAACCGCACGGAACGTGTACTAGCCTCCGGTCCTGTACGTGCCATCGTCGAAGCAGAAGTCATCGGTTGGGAATATCAAGGGAACGATTTGAACATGATCAATCGATATACCATCTATGGCGGTCATCGGGACATGAAGGTAGATGTCCTGTTTGACCGTCCGCTTAAACAGGAAGTCTTTGCAGCAGGTGTACAGATTCTGAAAGAAGGAGGTCACATGAGCGACCATAAAGGACTGACTGGAAGCTGGGGAACCGACTGGCCCGTCACAGACACCATAGGCTATGTGAAGGAAACAACAGGTATGGGAACTTTCATTCCTAAATATATCGGTAAAGAAGTACAAGACGGTTCAAACTACTTATATACCTTACAAGCACCGGGGCAACAGCATTTCCACTATTACGTTACTTTCACCTCAAAAAAAGAAAGTTTCGGATTTAAAGATATGAAAGACTGGTTCAATTATCTTCCCCAATGGAGAAAAGAATTGGAACATCCTTGCAAAATTACGATTAAATAAAAAATCTAAAACCATGAAACGACTAATCACTCTCTGTCTGCTAGGAGGCTGTTTTTTATCTGCTCCCGCACAGAATTATGTATCCCAAGCCTGGGTGGCCGACCAAGGCAATGGGACCTACAAAAATCCAGTCCTGTATGCGGATTACTCCGATCCGGACGTTTGCCGTGTAGGAGACGATTATTATTTGACCTCATCCAGTTTCAACTGTCTGCCCGGTTTACAAATATTACACTCCAAAGACCTTGTCAACTGGACTATCATAGGTGCGGCTGTACCCTACGCACTGCCCCCTGTTACCGATGTCCGTCCTGAACATGGCAACCGTGTATGGGCACCCAGTATCCGCCACCATAACGGTGAATTCTATATATTCTGGGGTGACCCGGACCAAGGAGCATTCATGGTGAAAGCCAAAGATCCGAAAGGTCCCTGGAGCGAGCCAGTTTTGGTGAAAGCCGGAAAGGGCATCATCGACACGACTCCATTATGGGATGATGACGGTCGTGTATATCTGGTTCACGCTTATGCAGGAAGCCGGGCCGGACTGAAAAGTGTAATTACAATTTGTGAGCTAAGTGCTGATGCAAGTAAAGCTATCACACAATCCCGTATCATTTTCGATGGTCATGAAGCACATCAGACTTGTGAAGGGCCCAAATTCTATAAACGTAATGGATACTATTACATCTTCCATCCGGCAGGCGGCGTTCCTACAGGATGGCAAGTCGTACTTCGCTCAAAAAACGTATACGGTCCATACGAATGGAAAACAGTATTAGCGCAAGGCAACTCTCCCGTCAACGGGCCTCATCAAGGCGGTTGGGTAGACACCCCTACGGGAGAGGACTGGTTCATGCACTTCCAAGACGTAGGAGCTTACGGACGCTTAGTCCACCTGCAACCTATGAAATGGGTTGATGACTGGCCCGTTATAGGTGTTGATAAAGACGGCGATGGTTGTGGCGAACCTGTTCTGACTTATAAAAAGCCTAATGTAGGTAAGAACTATCCTATTTGTACCCCGCAAGAAAGTGACGAGTTTGATGGTTATACATTGTCTCCTCAATGGCAATGGCAGGCTAACATCAATGAAAAATGGGCGTATTTCAACGGAGGAGAAGGATTTGTACGTCTATACTCCTACCCAGTTCCCGAAGATTATAAAAGTTTATGGGATGTTTCTAATCTGATGCTACAAAAAACCCCGGCTCCCAATTTTACTGCCACCACCAAACTTACTTTCAAGCCGACAGAAAAATATAAAGGTGAACGTACGGGACTGGTTGTAATGGGAATGGATTATGCCGGATTAGTTGTTGAAAACACAGACAACGGACTTGTCCTGTCACAAGTGGAATGCCTGAAAGCCGATCGGGGGGCTACTGAAAAAGTAAATGCTTCCGTTCCCTTAAAAGACGGCACAATCTATCTTCGCGCTAAATTTTCTGCAAAAGGAGACAAGATTAAAGCCAGTGAAGGCGGTCACGACTTATTAGTGAAATGTAACCTCAGTTACAGTACGGACGGCAAGAAATTCCAGCCATTAGGAGAAACTTTCCAAGTAAAAGAAGGTAAATGGATAGGAGCCAAGGTAGGTATCTTCTGTACGCGCCCCGCTATTGTAACCAATGACGGAGGATGGACGGACGCTGACTGGTTCAGAATTGAAAAATAAAGAAAATATTCATAATACATTGTACTTTTTGCATTTTTAATCCATGAAAGTCGTATATCGTGTCGGTTAAATTCCTAATTTTGTGCCGCAAAAGGCATCCATGAACAATAATGCAAGAAAATACAATAGATATAATGAAGTAGACGAAAGGATACTAGCTCTCTTTGCAGAAAACAAAGAAAAGGCCTTTCGTCTACTGTATGATACTTATTATCTCCCTTTATGTCTCTACTCTGTACAGTTCACAGGTTCTGCGGAAACATCAGAAGATATCGTACAGAATTTATTTGTGAGTTTTTGGGATAAAAACTCGCATACCACTATTTCCTCCAATCTGCACGCATGGCTATTCAATGCCGTCCGTTTCTCCTCACTGACCAAAGTACAACGGGAACGTTACTTTTCTTTAGACGAAATGGAAGAAGAATCTTATTCTCCTATCGATGATTTTTATGATGAAGAAGAGCTATTGCAAAAAAGGAATCAATTACTGGCCGAATTAAAAAAATTGCCGGAACAAGAGTATAATGTTTTAGTCAAAATTATTCTAGAAGACAAAAAATACAAAGAAGTAGCTGAAGAGCTCCATATTTCCATAAATACAGTAAAAACCCACCTATCACGCGCACTAAAAATGTTGCGTCGTTTCAATATGACAGAAATCCTAATCTTATTTAATTTATAAATTTCTTCAGATTTTTGTCACCCATTTTGTGTAATTGTGATACTTCTGTTAAACAGTACAACAATTATGCAAAAGAATAAAACAGAAATCCTAATTCAAAAATACCTGTCCCATCAACTCAATGAACAGGAATTTGAAGAATTAAAGCAATGGATTGCAAAGGACGCATCGCATAGAGAAATTTTTGTGAAGTTACTTTCACTCCATCATGTAAACAACCAACTTAACTTATTACATCAGTTTGATAAAGAAGGCTCATGGAAGTCACTTCAAAATCGTTGTAACCAATCCGGTAGTATTTACCGCCGTATCGTAGTCTATTCCTCAGCCGCTGCAATAGCAATACTGATAGGGATTACCTCCATTTTATATTTCAATGACCGGAACCTAGCACCTGTTATTACCCAAAGCGAACAATCACAACAATCACCTCTTTCCCAAAATCCAGAAACTCCTAAAGCCACCTGGGTACAAGCAAACCAGTCTGTAGTTCCACTTTATAACAGCCAACGGGAAATCAATGGAAGTCGTATCAACAATGGAGAGATCACATTCCCACAAGAAAGTAATTATCCTCATAAACCAGAACCGGATGCTGAATTATTACAGAATAAAATCATAGTACCCAAAGGCTCGGAATACGCAATAGTACTGGCTGACGGCACAAAAGTAAAAATGAATGCGGACTCCCATATCAACTTTCCGGTTCAATTCGGAGATACCCGGGAAGTTACTTTGGAAGGAGAGGCCATGTTTGAGGTTACACACGATGAAGCCCGCCCTTTCATAATAAAAACACACGACCATACTATTTATGTATTAGGAACAACTTTCAATATCTCGGCTTATCCCGATGAAGAATTATCAGTAACCTTGATTGAAGGAAAATTAAAGGTAAATGCTCCATCAGGTGAATATTATCTACTACCAGGCGAACATTACTCTTCTGCACAATCAAAAGTTTACAAAGTAGATCCTGAATTCTATATTTCATGGACTGAGGGCGCTATGGAATTTGACGCAATGCCATTTCCCTTGCTGATAGCCCGTCTGTCCCGATGCTATAATGTAGATATTCAAATAGCATCCAAGGAATTAGAAACCATGAAATTCACCGGAGTTATTTTCCGCAACAAGCCTTTGGACTTTGCACTAGACATCATTCATCGTGTATCCGACGTCAAGTTTGAGAAAAAGGGAGAAACCATATTAGTAAAAAAACAATAATCAAGCCCTGTATAACAGGAATATTCTAAATTATTAAATAAGTTATTTGAGTTTTATGAAAAGAAACGAGCTTTGGAAGAGTTTAGTAGCTAAACCTCCAAAAATGAGGTTTTTAGTAATGCTAATGTGCATATTCTGCACATTCAACGCTGTGTTTGCAAATGTATCAGCTGATAAGACAGTCACTATCAAAAGTGAAAACATCAGTGTGAAAGAAGCCCTTAACATGGTCAAAAAGCAAACCGGAATTAATATCATGTACGAAGATGCAACTTTGAACAATGTACCTTTGAAACTAACATTAAACAAAGAACCTTTAGAGCAAGCACTTTCAGTGATTTGTAGCCAGGCAGGTATGCGTTATGAGTTAGTGGAAAACAATTATGTGTTAATATTACCGATTGACAGAAATGCCAAACGCAGAACGATTACCGGAGTTATCAAAGATGATACGGGTGAACCGGTCATTGGAGCTTCTATTGTCATCCAAGGTACAACTTTCGGTACTGTAGCCAATATGGATGGGCAGTTCATGTTGTCTTATCCCGAAAATACTAAAAACGACGAACTGATGATCAGCTTTATCGGTATGCAGACGGTTAAGGAGAAAATTGGTAACAGACATGTCTTCAATGTAAAAATGGAAAGTGAAGTAACTAATCTGGACGAGGTTGTCGTAGTAGGTTACGGCACTTCCTCCATTAAGGACTTGACCGGTTCTGTTGCTTCAGTAGGTTTAAAACAATTGAGCCAATTAAACACTCCTAATGTAACCTCCATGCTTCAAAACTTGGCTGCCGGTGTACAGGTATCCCAAAATACAGGTGTTCCAGGTGAAACTGTCCGTGTACGTGTGCGGGGTGCCACGTCATTGACCGGTTCCAATGAACCCTTGTATGTGATCGACGGAGTTCCTGTAGAAGATCCCAGTATGCTGGATGCAATTTCGCCCAATGATATCCAGTCTATGGACGTACTAAAAGACGCTTCTGCGGCTGCTATCTATGGTTCTCGCGCCGCAAATGGTGTAGTTATCGTTACCACTAAAAAAGGAGTGGAAGGTTCCAAACCTACCGTCAGCTTCAACTACAATGTTACCACTGATGTTCAAATTAAGAACTTCCGTATTTTATATGGTGATGAATGGCGAGAAACAGTACGCCGCTTTGCCAAAGAAACCTTGGTATATGATCCGTCCAACCAATATGCATTGGAAATTCTTGAACCTAATTCCACTGCATTAGGCAGTGCCAACACCAATTGGTTTGATGAAGTGAAACAAACTGCTATCCGCCATAATGCCGACTTGACTGTAAGCGGAGGTAGTAAAGTATCTAAATACCTTATTTCATTATCAGTATTCGATCAGCAAGGTATGGTCAAAGGAGGTGACTTAAGCCGATATAACGCACGTGTGTCTACAGAAATGAACGTGCTGCCTATCCTTCGTTTTGGTATTAATGCCAATATGAGTTATACAGACCAAAATAATGCGAACACATCACTATTTAGTGCGCAAGGATTCCGTCCTGACCTTCCTATATATAATGATAACGGTGAATTTGATATGTCCACAGGTCAAGCCAACCCGGTAGCCAACACCTATAAGAAAAATCATGATAATATTTACCGCATCATGGGAACCGTATACGGAGAAGTTGATATTTGGAAAGGATTCCGGTTCCGTTCCAGTTTATCGGGTAATTTACAATTTACTGAAAACAATTCATTCAGTCCAAGTTTTCTAAGTACTAGAAATGAAGCCAGTGGGTCAGAATATCATTATAAATATTCAAAAACCGTATTCGACAATACATTGAATTATAACTATGAGTTCAACAAGAATCATGTTTTGGATGCCGTAGCCGGTATCTCCTTTGAACGTGGTATAAGCCGTAGTACAAGAATGAATAGCCAGACTTATCCGGATAATGATATTTACACCAATTTAGGAAGTGCCGCAAGCATCTCATCTTGGGGTAACGGATATAATGCAAGTGGTCTGTTCTCTTCATTTGCCCGTATCAATTATAAATTAATGGAGCGCTACCTGTTCACTTTTACAGGGCGTTATGATGGTTCATCCATGTTTGGTTCGAACAACCGTTATGGTTTCTTCCCTTCAGGAGCCATTGCATGGCGTATCTCTCAGGAAAAATTCATGAAAAACCTGACATTCATTAATGATTTGAAATTACGTGCCAGCGTAGGTACTACCGGTACCCAAAACTTAACCAGCTTCTCTAATCGTGATTTATACGAAGCAACCAGTTATAATAACCTGTCAGCCATTATACATAAACAAGTGGGTAACCGCGACATCCGTTGGGAAAAATCGACCCAATATGATTTAGGTCTTGATTTCGCATTGTTCGATTACCGACTGACCGGTTCTATCTCCGGCTATATCAAAGATACCAAAGACTTGATCTGGTCATTTGATTTCCCGCCCAGTGCAACCGGTGGCTCTATGCAGATGAACCGTAATATCGGAGCATTGACCAACCGCGGTATTGAAATAAACCTGGTAGGCCGTGTATTATCTACTAAAGACTGGAACTTGGACCTGACCTTGAATATGTCACATAACAAGAATAAAGTCACCAAACTGGTTGAAGAAGGTAGAGCACAATCAGCTATGAATGTAGTAGTTCAAGGCAGCTATGCCGACCAAGTATTGGCTGTAGGCTATCCAATGGGAGCTTTCCATGGTTATGAATATGCCGGGATCATACAAGATCAAGCCAGAATAGATGAATTGAATGCCTATGCTAAATCAAAGGGACAAAGTTATTACGATGGTAACTCATTAAAACCGGGACATTTGGAAATTAAGGATTTAAATGGAGATGGAATCATCAACTACAATGACCGTGTTATTATCGGTAATCCGGATCCGGATCTGTTCGGCGGTCTGACTGCCAATTTATCTTATAAACAATTCAGCCTGTTCGCCAACTTCGGATATCAGATCGGTGGTTTGAAGATTTATAACAAAACATTGCAGAATCTACCCGGACAATTAACCGGTTTGATTGACTATGGATTGAATGACAGATGGTCTGACACCAACAAAGATGCCAAATACCCGGCCTTGTATATAGGTGACGGTGTACCTAGACTAACCGATCATGAATTGTTTAATGCCTCCTTCTTCCGTTTGCAGGAAGTGCGTCTGACTTATAATTTACCTTTAAACAAAGTAATTAAAGGACAACTATTTGTCTCGGCTACCAATTTGTTCACGCTCACCTCTTATCCGGGAACAGACCCTGCTACCGTAAACAGTAACAGCAACTATGGCGGTAACTATGAAACCTCCACTTATCCGGGTTTCCGCTCTTTCTCGGCTGGTTTAAAAATTAACTTATAATCATTTAAATGTATAATCGAATGAAAAAATATATATTCTTAGCTTTACTTACAATGGGCGTTTCCTCGTGCCAGTTGGTAGATGTCTTGGACCAAAAGCCCGAATTCGAAGCAGATTTAGACGGTGCCATCACAACACCCGCTGCTGTAGAGTTAGCCTTAAACGGAATCTATTACTCCTTGCCCGGAAATGGATTCAATGTCATATTTCCTACAGTAAGTGGTTCCTTCAAAGCCGGGACCATGTGGCGTCAAGAAATTGTCAGCGCCGGTAATGCCGTTTACTACTCCGAACGAATGTTGCCTACCCTATCATTCAGTGATGCAACGGAATGGGATGCAGATTACGCTGTAATCAAAAACGCCAACTTCCTGGAAACAGCCTGTAACCGCATGAGTGACGGAGAGTTCTCCGGAAACCGTAGAGCCGAAGTGTTAGGTGAAATAGCCTATTTACGCGCTTTGGCCTACTTCAATATCTTGGTTCGTTACTGCGAATTTTGGGATATGAATAGTGAATACGGGGTTGTCATGCGTAATGAAGCTCCATCCGTATCCAATGCTCTAAAGGCACGTAGCTCCGTAGCCGATTCTTATCAATATATTCTGGATCAACTGGAAATAGCTATTGAAAAAGCTCCTGATTGGAAAAAGCTTTCACAAGCTTCTAAAGAAGCAGCCAAGGCATTAAAGGCAAGAGTATTGCTGTATGCAGGAAAATACACAGAAGCGGTAGCAGCAGTTAATGATGCAATTGATACAAATTCTCCATTGCCGGAAGCAAACTATGGTGACGTTTTTGATAAGTTTTCAACAACCAAAGAGATTCTATTCGCTCGTGTATTCGACCAAAAAGATGCCACCAACACTTCAACCCGTCAGCAATGTTACGGTAACAGCCCCACGAAAAAACAAGGTTACTGGGGGCCCACCAATGAGTATGTGGAACTGGTGGGGGATGATCCTCGCGCCGATGCCATCTTCTCTAAAGTAGACAGCCTGATGGACAGCCGCAGTTCTGCGGTAGCCTACAACCTGAAATCGGTAAAGAAGCTGCTGAATGATGCCAATGACATGCCTGTCATCTTCAGCCGTGTTTCTGAACTTTATCTGATAAAAGCCGAAGCCTTGTATCGTTCGGGAGCCTCTATATCCGAAGCCTACGCACCGATCCGTAAACTACGCGAAAGAGCAGGAGCCGAAATAATTCTTCCAGCCAATAACGAAGAACTGGAAACCGCCATATTCAACGAATGGATGCTGGAATTGTCTTTCGAGAACTGGCATGAATGGTTTGCCATGATCCGTTTTGCAGGATACACAGAGAAACCCGATTTCACCCGTCTGCTTGCTTTGAACAAGACGTTAAGAGAAGCTTTGGAAAAAGAATATGAAAAATCGGAAGCACAAGGAGACAATTATTACCAACGCATCATAGACCGCCGTATCGATGCCATTCCGTCGTCAGAAATCAGTTCTAATCTGGAATGTAAACAAAACCCTGGTTATTAACATATTAAATTCAAAGACATGAAAAAATATATCTTACTCATTTTCGCATGTATCTATGCGATTCACTTAAATGCCCAGAATGCAGGAATCAATTTCCTGCACGGCACTACTTGGGCAGAAGCCGTAGCCAAGGCCAAAGCAGAAAATAAACTGATATTCATTGATTTCTATACCCAATGGTGCGGACCTTGCCTGAATATGGCACAAACCGTATTCTCATTGCCTACAGTGGGTTACTACTATAACCAAACTTTCATCAACCTCAAAATTGATGCTGAAGAAGGTGAAGGAATTACATTAGCCAAGAAATACGGTGTACGCAGTTATCCCACCTATGCATTCATAGATCCTGCCACCGAAGAAATCGTTCATCGCAGCAGCAGCCGTCAGACTCCCGAACAGTTTATTCAGACAGGAAAAGATGCAAACATTCCTACCAAACGCTCTTTTTACCTGCAAGAGCAATATACCAAGGGGAACAGAGAACGTGCATTCTTGATTGATTACATCAATTATCACTATTCAGTCTATGCACGCAATAACGTACAAGCCGCTTTTGATGAATTAATAAAAGGAGGTGCCAAACTGACTGATCCGAATGTATGGGAAGTATATGTAAACACCATCAATGGCATGAACCCGTACCTGAAGCAAGTATCAGACAATTATGCGGATTTCTGCCAGCGTTTCGGCAAAAAAAGCTGTTGACGCTAAATTGGCAAAAGAAACTTCATACGGCGAATTGGCGGAAATTGAAGCCTTATGCAACTATGAAGGAAAAGATTTCAATCTGAAAATGATCCGTATCAATAATGATATCCGGGAACAAAAGTATGAAGCGGCAGCTACCCAGATTGATGCGATGATTGCAGACACCACAGTCAATCAGCAAGAGTTAATCAGTAGACTGAAATTTATCGCCCGTTTGGGATACAAAGCAGAGGAACTTCCCGAATTCTGGTTCAACAAATGTGTAGGCTATCTGCAATACATTGCTTATAACCAAACAGACAGAGATGATGCTTTCATCCATCAGGAATATGCAGCCGCCTTGGAAATGGTACTTCGCAAACTGAACGGCAAAGCCCCCATCCCTGCCTGCCTCAGCACAGAACCCGCATACGGAAAGAAAGTCTATAACATGCGTCCCGATGCATTGAAAATGAAACCTAAAAGAAAAAAATAAGATGAGAACTCTAAAATCCATCATGGTACTTGGCCTTGCGCTGAGTACCTTTACCGCTACAGAAGCTGCAAAGCTCACTTTTAAGGTCACCAATCCCAATGAGAAGGTCAAAGTGAGATTGACTTTCAGCCAAAGTGGCGAACAAAAAGAAGTGGCGATTGATGCCGCTGGAAACGGCAACATAGAAATCACAGGATTCACTCCGCAATATGTAACCATGCAATACACACGCGGACGCCGTACTCTTTATCTGGATCCCAATCAAGACCTTACCTTGTCATTCGACAGTGACAACATGTGGAGAAACACAACCTTTGAAGGAGCAGGTGCCGCTATCAACACCTATCTGGGAAGCAAAGAGCTCCAATCACTCGGTATGCCCGATATGAAAATGCAAGAGGCCGCCCTCATACACAAAGGGGACAGCCTGTACGCAGCCAATTGCCAAGTATTGGAAGCCGCAAAACTTCCAGCCGATTTCACTACACAGGAAAAAATACGTTTGCAATTCTATACGTATTATTATTTCTCCAAATACGCTTTGTATCATCCTCATTTTGGAAAGGATGACAACTATATTCCTTCCAAAGCATATTATGAAAAACTGGAAGCTATTACTCCGATCAATGCCAGTTTATTAGCTCTAAAAGAATATAAGGCTTTTCTTCCCGATGCTATCAGTGCCTTTAGTAATAAAGGAAAAACAGTTGCATCAAGTTCTACAGAACAAAGTGTAAACTACGTAGATGCAACCATACAGGATGAAAAGGTTGCAGAATTTCTGATTGACCAATTTGTTTATAACTTTGTAGACAATAACGGGCTGGATGAAGCAGACGGGCTGATTGTCCTATTCCGCAAACATGTGAAGGATGCAAAGTCCATAGAAAAATTCAACGCACTTTGTACCAAGTGGGAAAAATTAAGATCAGGCAATCCCTCAGCAGCTAGCTTCTCCTATCCGGATATCAATGGAAAAACAGTATCTTTGGCAGATTTGAAAGGGAAATATATCTATATTGACGTGTGGGCTACCTGGTGTGGCCCTTGCCGTGGAGAACTTCCTGCGTTAAAGGAATTGGAAGAGAAATATGCAGGAAAGGATATTCATTTTGTCAGCCTGTCATGCGACAAGAACAAAAAGGCATGGGAGAACATGGTAACAAAGGATCAACTAAAAGGGATCCAGTTACACATGGGAACAGACAGGACCTTTATGGATGCTTACCTCATCAACGGCATTCCCCGTTTTATCCTGCTGGATCGGGATGGCAAAATCATCTCTGCCAATATGACCCGTCCGTCAGATCCCAAGACAGCAGAGAAGTTCAATGAACTGTTAGGACTATAAAACTCTCTCTTATATTAAACATTAATCTAACGATAGGCTTTCTTCGTGAGGAGAGGGCCTATTCTATTTGTTTTAGCCAGGAGAACGATACAGAAAGAGAATAAAAGACACGAACTATACAGATCTTACAGTATTGTCTAAAACACCTGTAATTTCCGTATAATTCGTGCCCGAACAATTTAAATACGATGATTTTTATTGTAGGAATGAAATCAGCACACCGGCAGCCACGGCAGAACCGATAACTCCTGAAATGTTACTTGCCATACAATATTGAAGCACATGATTTTTGGGGTCATACTTCAAAGCAATTTCATTAGCCACACGGCTGGCCATGGGCACAGCACTCAAACCTGTAGCCCCAATCAGTGGATTGATCTTCTTCTTAGTGAAAAGATTCACCAACTTCACAAACAAGATACCACCGGAAATAGACAAGGCAAACGCCAAGAAACCACCTATCACAATACCGATAGTAGTCCAATTCAAAAATGCCTCCGTAGTCATTGTCGCACCGACTGACAACCCCAAGAAGATAGTTGCCGCATTCATGATACTATTTGAAGCTGCATCAAACAAACGTGAAGTATCACTACCTATTTCCTTAATCAAGTTACCAAACATCAACATACCAATCAAAGGCACTGCACTTGGCACAAACAGAGCGACCACCGTAGTCACTACAATCGGAAATACAATCTTCAGCACACGAAGATTCTTGATTTCTACCGAAGAAGGATATTTCTTTTCCTGTTCCTTCATATTGATACTCAATTCTTTCTTCGTACACCAGATTTTCACAACCAACGGAATGATAACGGGTACCAGAGCCATATACGAATAAGCGGCAATAGCAATCGGCCCTAGCAAATGGGGAGCCAGTTTAATAGTGGTAAAGATAGCGGTAGGACCGTCTGCTCCACCAATAATACCCAATGAAGCCGCCTCTTTCGGAGTGAACCCCATCAAGATAGCTACCAACAATACTGTGAAAATACCCAACTGTGCAGCAGCTCCGAAAATAGAAAGCCGCAAATTACGCAACATCGGACCAAAGTCTGTCAAAGCACCTACCCCCATAAAAATGATAGGCGGAAGAAAACCGGTCTTAATCAACATGTAGTAGATAAAGTTCATCAGGCCCAAGTCGTGCGCAATTTCGTGCAACGGCATTTCCCAGATGTTCTTCAGTGCTCCATTCACCATTACCATGCCGTTTTCATCGGCCTGGACAACCCCCATCTCACCACCGGGAAAGTTAGCCAGCAACACTCCGAAAGCTATCGGAATCAGCAGCAGCGGTTCGTACTTTTTCTTGATCCCCAAGTAAAGTAAGATGAACGCAATGGCATACATTATCAAGAATTGCGGTTCAGCAATAATATTGCTGAAAGCAGTCATATCATAAAGTCTTTCAAATATATCTTCCATTATACTATTTTCATTAATACGTCATCCTCTGAAACCGTGTCACCCGAATTAGCGCAAATAGCAGTTATAGTACCGTCATATTCCGCACGGATCGCATTATAGGTCTTCATTGCTTCGACGTAACAAATCACATCACCTTTATTAACCTTTTCACCCACCTTCTTCGGAGTTTCCTGGGCATTCTTTACTAGGAAGAATTTACCTTCCAACGGAGAAAGCACATCTTTCCCTTCCCCTACCGGAGCAGGAGCAGCTTGTGCGGGAACTGCACCCGAAGCAGCTGTCAGCGTAGCAGGATCTACAGCACCATATGCCACTGTAACGCGATAAGGTTGCCCGTTCACATCCACCGTCAATACCTTGGTCTTGTTTTCAGCTTCGACAGGAGTAGTGGCATTCGCTTTCTCCTCACGACGTTTCTTCACATCTGCCAAGAAGTCTTCTTTTGCCTTCCCGCTCTTATAAGCTTCATACTGGGCCGGATGCATGGCATACTCAAACAGTTCTTCGTCATCCTGTCCTTTATCCCATTGTTTTTCAAGCATCATCTTGCGATATTTTTCCAACTGGTCGGGATAATTGTCCTGCGGATTGCCATCAAAGAACTTGCGGCCTTCACGTTCTGCCTTTTCAATAATTTCAGGAGCCAGTTTACCCGGTAAACGTCCCGCTTTACCCAAAATCATATCCCAAATATCATCGGCAATCATTCCCCAACGTTCCTTACCTTTCTCCATAGCCATTACATTCATCATGGCAAGGTTCTTCACATACTGGCTGAACGGAGTAACCAAAGGAGGATAACCCACACGCGGCCATACGTAAGCAACTTCATTGAACAACTTGATCAACAATTCATCCTGAGTCATAAACGGCAGGTTACGTTTTGCCTTGTACTTGTTGATAGATTCCAGATTCGTTTCAAGATCGGCCATCAAACTTCCCATCATGCCGCCCGGCAATCCCGGAGCAATCAGTAAAGAATTCATCAGACGGTTTTTGGGACTGATATATAAACCAAGGAAATCATCCATAAACTCCTGAATCATGGAACGCACTTTCATATACGCTTCCATATTAATTTCGGGCACTTTAAATCCGGCATCTTTCAACATGGCTTGCACACTAATCAAATCAGCATGGCCGGTTCCCCATGACAATGGTTCCATACCTACATCAATATAGTCGCAACCAGCCTGGCATACTTCCAAAATAGAAGCCATATTGAATCCGGGTCCCGCATGAGAGTGATACTGTATAGGAATATTTTTAATCTTCTTGATTCCGGCAACAATCTTTCCCAATGAAACGGGACGTCCGATGCCGGCCATATCTTTAATACAGATTTCATCGGCTCCGGCTTCTATAAGCTGCTTGGCCATATTCACATAATATTCCACAGTATGTATCGGAGAAAAAGTGATACAGAGCGAACATTGTGAAATCATTCCGGCTTCGTGAGCATAGCCGATAGAAGGGATAATATTGCGGACATCATTCAATCCGCAGAAAGTACGGGTAATATCTGTTCCTTGCACATGTTTAACCTTATAGAATAATTTACGGACATCTGCCGGGACGGGACTCATGCGGAGACCGTTCAGCGCACGGTCCAGCATATGAGTCTGGATGCCTGCTTCGTGGAAGGGTTTCGTCCACTCGCGCACAGCTCTATTCGGATTTTCACCAAACAATAAATTTACCTGTTCAAAACCACCACCATTTGTTTCCACACGGGCGAAACAGCCCATTTCAATAATAGCCGGGGCAACCTTAACCAACTGGTCTACACGAGGCACGTACTTACCCGCACTCTGCCACATATCGCGGAAGACCAGACTAAATTTTACTTCTCTTTCCATTTTTGATAAATGTGTTTTTCTTTTTTTGGATTATAACTTCTCAATCTTTATCACCTGACCTTTACCTGCTGTCAAAATCTCAACTGCCGCCTTAATAGCATCCATAGCACCAGTATCTGCCGTAGGTGCTACAGCAGGTGCTTTTTTGGGGGTCTCTTCGGGGGCCACTTTGTTGACAACAGTAATAAGGTACTTGCTTAGATAGATAACGATGAGGAGAATGACAAAGACGGTCGCCATACCGACCACCATCAACATCAATCCAACTCCTATGTTCTCCATAATTTTCAGTGTTATTAATAGTACTTACTACACTCATAGGTTATTCAAAGCCTAAAAAGTGCTCAAATTTAGCCATTTCGGCTTTACTTCTATCATAAATGGAATACAAAATATGCAAAATTATCAGAAAATAAGAAGAGTCTAAAGAAATGTGCTTAAAATCCGGAACAGTCATCAGGTCAAGAAATTAACAGTACCTTCATCCACTGTAAAAGGAAATTGAATCTGCCTGCCCGATGACACTCCGAAAGGTGGTTTTGTGATTTTTTAAAGAAGGATTTCATTTAATGGTTTCCGCTTCTTTTCTGTAGGTTCATCCTCCGCATAACCGACCGGAATCAAAACGGCCGGTTCCAAAATTTTCCGGCAGTCCCAAAACCTCACTGCATTGCGGAGCATCAAAATTACAAACCCAACAAGTACCCAGTCCTTGTTCGGCAGCAGCCAGACAAAGATGTTCTACTGCAATAGCAATATCAATATCAGCATGATCCTTATTATCGGCACGGCGATGCCAAGACTCATTATGATCCACACAAGCCACTATGATACAAGGAGCCGTAGCAAGCCATTCCCGTTTATAACATGAATACAACGCTTTCAGTACGGCCTCATCTGTAACAATACGGAAACGCCATGGTTGAAAATTAACTGCAGATGGTGCAAAACGTACACATTCCATGATATAATCCAACTTTTCAGCCTCAACAGGACGATTGGCATATTTGCGTGCAGAATAGCGCGCCTTCACTAATTCTAGAAAGTTCATAAGCATTATTATTAGTTTGCATACAAAAATAGTAACTTTGCACCGATAAAAGAAGTACAAATATGAAGAAACTTGTAATATTCGACCTGGACGGCACATTACTGAACACCATTGCCGACCTGGCTGCCGCCACCAACCAAGCCTTACAATATTATGGCTATCCTACACATGAAACGGAAGCATACCGCTTTTTTGTAGGAAACGGAATCAATAAATTATTTGAGCGTGCTCTGCCTGAAGGGGAACGTACGGAAGAGAATGTATTAAAGATACGTTCACAATTCATCCCCTATTATGATGAGCACAATGCCGATTTAAGCCGCCCTTATCCCGGTATCTCCGAATTATTAAAAACACTGCAACAGCAAGGGATCATGATAGCGGTCGCCTCCAATAAATACCAGGCAGCTACCCGAAAGTTAATAGCACACTATTTTCCTGAAATAAACTTTGTGGAAGTATTGGGACAACGCGAAGGTATCCCCGCAAAACCCGATCCATCCATCGTAAACGAAATTATGACAAAAGCAGGAGTCAAACAGGAAGATATACTTTATGTAGGTGATTCTAATGTAGATATGCAAACAGCGCATCATGCCGGAGTAACAGCTATAGGTGTGGCATGGGGATTCCGCCCGCGCACAGAATTGGAAGCCTTGCATCCGGCGCACATCATAGAAAAAGCAGAAGAATTACTTCCACTTCTCCTTTCATGATTATTTTCATTAAATACATTAATTCATCAAGCACCTTGATAAGCGATTTATCGGGGGGCTTGTCATTTTTTAATTGCCTCAGAAAAAAGGCATATATACCACCTCATCGTTATAAATGCCAATCATTACATTGCGCTGTCTGACACATAACAAACATTACACTTTATAGAACTTCCGAACATTTCACCCTTTTGTTACGTTTATATAAATATAGTATAAACGAAAAAAAATAAAAACGTATTATGTCAGTCATTTATAAATTCTTATTTCCATCCAAGCCCGATGGCACTGCTATGTCACTTCTGATATTAGCTTTACGAATCCTGTTTGGTGTTTTACTCATGTCGCACGGTGTACAGAAATGGGCCAACTACGATGTCATGTCCGGCAGTTTTCCCGATCCTTTAGGAATAGGAAGCCAACTTTCACTGGTACTGGCTATTTTTGGTGAAATGGTTTGTTCGATGGCTTTCATTTTCGGATTCCTTTATCGCTTGGCAATGATTCCGATGATCTTCACCATGTGTATCGCATTCTTTGTTGTTCATGGTTCTGATCCTTTCGCCGTTAAAGAATTAGCCTTTATTTATCTGGTAGTATTCATATTATTGTATATAGCAGGACCGGGTAAATTCTCACTAGATCATTTCATAGCCAAAGCACTTGCCTCCCATAAGAAATAACCGATTCAGATATGTTTCAAGAAACGTTCTATATCTGCTTCCAATTTTTTATAAAGAGGTGATAACTTATAGCTGGTATGTTTGCGGAGTACAATGTCTACTCCCAACTGCCGGCGCTGATAGCTAGTCAGTTCATTATGAAACTGCATATTATGCTCTGCCAGTTCTTTAATCTCCGTTTCACGTTCACGGCGTAACACATTGCAGACAGGTACTAACAATCTCATCACTACACTATCCATAATGTGATGTCCTTGAATAAACATATAGGTATTGTCCTCATTCACTCCCAATTTGGCAAATTCCCCCTTCATCGCCTCTATTTCCTCCAAGGCTTTCGGATGGCGGCGTTCCAGCTCCAATAATTTACGCCTCACCCTGCGGCTCATACTCTCTAAACTCCGTTCAAGATGATAGACACTGACCCTATCTAATTTTACATACGAACAGAAATCAAGCAAAGAGAATTCGGAAAGATTATGTTTTCTATAAAACCACACCGACCAGATGAACAACGGATAAGCTATTTGAGAATACATACGCATAAAAGCGACAAAATCCACCAATGGATGATCATTCAACGTTGCCATGACACAAACCTCATGCAATGCTTCAGCATAACACTGATAGTTTTCTATTGCATATGCATAGGTATGAAAAACATATTTGTTATTTATTATATAACGTGAGGTATGGGTAGCCCCCTGCAACAGATAATCATAATCACTATCTACACAAGCTATCATATTTTGTCCCAACCGAGGTCCCAGTTCATTCATCAGCACAGACTTCTTACCTTTAGCCAAAGTGGTTTTCGAAGGAAGCATCACTTCGAAATAACGAGTTTCATTTTCGTATTCACCTAACAAGGTACGCCAGAATGAAATATCATCATAACTCTCAACGTATGCAATAATCTTGCGTCGCGAACATTTAGGCTTCAATTTGTTGGCCGCACCAATATATAAGGAGGACAGATTCTCGGACAATCTTTTTCCCATAGTATCGTCGTTAGAAATTGTTTATTTTGTAATATCACTCACCTCGGTCACTGCATCCAGCCAGCCATCCATAATCACAGCAGGCGAATGAGTTGTCAATACAATCTGTACATTAGGATTCAATTGCCGTATCAATGAAATAAGGCGTTGCTGCCATTCCACATGCAAGGATACTTCAGGCTCATCCATAAACAAGACCCCGCGGCGATTGTCTTGCACCAGAACCGTCAGCAAAATAACCAAAATCTGCTTCTCGCCGGAAGACAGTTGATAAGGATAAAGTATATCTCCATCCTGTTCAAACAAAATCTCATTGCTTTTACGAATGATTTTCTTACCGGTCTCACCAAACAAGTCATCCATCAGATTCTGGAATTTTGTCTTGGGGTAAGACATCTCGGCGGCACGAAGCTGACCGTCAGGACCACCGGAGGTAAGGCACTCGATGATGCGGTTACCGATATTTACCTGATAATCCAGATAACGCCGTTGCAACTGATAAAGTTGCCAATCCAATTCTGTCTTAACATTCTTATCCGCCATCTTTTCGAGAAGTTCCGAATGAATCAACGGACGGTCAAAACTACGGATTACATCAAAGTGTATCTGGGTAGCATCTTCCGGAGAGAAGACAAAATGTACCCCGGGAGCCGAACCGTTACTCAATGCTCCACCTTCCAAAGCCGTCAGGCTATTCACAGATCTGTTCAGGATAGTGCTCTTGCCGATACCATTCACTCCGCTCAGAATATTGACATCCGGACGCAGTTCCCATGAGATATCTTTACGGCCCCAAAGCCGCTTTATCTCGATACGTTTTATATAATCAGCTTGTTTTTTCATTTTTGATAGATTTACTTGTAAGCAAAGATAGAAAATATAAAAAAAACCTCCTACATTTGCACTGTTATTTAAGGTAAAAAGAATGGCTATTCAAAAGTACAAAGGACATTTGGCATTGCTAGGCGCTGCCATAATGTGGGGATTGATGTCCCCAATTGGTAAAACGGCGTTAGAAAACGGTATTTCAGGCCTTTCCCTCGCTACATTTCGAATGACAGGAGGTGCTATCTGCTTTTTGGATAGCTTCTATTTTCGCTCCTAAAGAACAAGTAAAGCCGCACGACTTGATGATGTTGTTCTTTGCAGGATTGTTGGGTATCGTCCTGAATCAGGGATGTTTTACTTTCGGACTATCACTGACTTCCCCCATCGATGCTTCCATTGTAACAACCACAGCCCCTATCGCCACTATGATTGTCGCTGCCATTTATCTGAAAGAACCGGTTACAGGGAAAAAAGTGATTGGCATTTTTCTAGGTTCCATCGGAGCTTTAACACTCATACTGAGCAGCCAGGGCTCAACAGATGGAAAAGGCGGAAGTATTCCGGGAGATTTGCTTTGCCTGTTGGCACAAATCAGTTTCTCATTCTATCTGGCTATTTTCAAAGGACTGATCAGCAGATACAACATATTTACTTTAATGAAATGGATGTTTACCTATGCAGCCATCTGCTTTATTCCATTTTCCTATCATGAGGTCTCGACCATACATTTTCACGAAATTTCCACTTCCACATGGGCCTGTGTAGCCTATGTCATTGTAGGTGGAACATTCCTTGCCTATATTCTGATGATGATCGGACAGAAAACATTGCGCCCTACTGTCATCAGTATGTACAACTATGTGCAGCCTATTGTAGGAACCAGTGTCTCTATCTTGTTAGGAATGGGAACCTTCGGTGTTGCCAAAGGAATAGCTGTGGCACTGGTATTCACGGGAGTTTATATTGTAACCCAAAGTAAAAGCCGTGAACAGATGCTGGCAGAACAAGCAGCCAAGAAAGAATAACCTCAACTACACTGCAATCCGAAACCAGACACTCTTCACCGACCATAAAAGCCGTATCCACTCTACTTTTGAGTAACGATACGGCTTTTATGTATTTAAAGGAATTCTCAGCCAATTGGCTCCTCCAATTTCAGTTTCTCCAAATATGCTTTCGTATCCGCCCAAAGCTGTCTTGCCTGCGGATGATTCATAAACTTATCCTTTACTTTTTTAGGCTTGCAAGAAGCAAACATCTGTCCTGTAACTTCTTTCCATCGCTCATCCAAAAGCAAACTGACAGCTGTCGCAGCTCCTTGCTTCGGAGTACGGATACAAGGACGGAACAGTATGTCGGTCAACGGATCAAACCACATATCCATACGGATGATATTGGTAGAAACAATACCGGGATCGGCAGCATTGACGGTGATTCCCTCTGCTTTCAACCTTTCAGAAAGTTCACGGGTAAAAAGCCACAAAGCCAACTTTGTATTGCTGTAAACAGGGATACGCCAAAAACTTCCTCTCTTTCCACGAACAAAAAATTCAGGAGTAATCTTCCCTATGGAATACGTACAAGAAACCATGTTCACAATCCGGGTTCCCTGCCCCATCAGAGGTAATAATTTCAAGGTCAGTAAAAAAGGGGCCACATAGTTCACGGCTACCGTATATTCCAAACCATCCTCCGTTGTAATCAAACCTCCGGAACTCATGGTTCCCGCATTGTTCATCAGTAAGTCGATATGTTTTCCACGCCCCAACAAATCTTCTGCGATATTAGTCACAGAAGCCATAGAAGAAAGGTCAACCTGTCTGACTTCTATCTCTTTATTGCCTGTTTCCAAAATCAACTGGTTCTTACGCTCCTCTCCTTTGAAAAGAGTGTAGCACAACATAATTACATGATAACCGGCCTGTGCTACCGCACGGGTTATTTCGGTTCCCATTCCTCCATCGGCACCGGTTATTATGGCTAATTTACTCATTGGTTCTCTAATTTTTCTATTTCACGTTCCAAGCAAAGGGGCAATTTCTCTTCCAAATGTTTGTGGCATGCCATATCAATAGTGTACATTCTCGCAATGCAATAATTACTATGACCGCAATTGCAACGCGCCTTTTCTTCAGTGCGCAACCGATTCACAAAACCAGGTTCATTCAGCAGCGCCCTTCCCATCTGTACAAATTCAAAACCATCATCCAATACCTCATCTATCTTTTCACGAGATACCAGCCCCCCCAACATATACTAACGGAATTTCCTTTATTTCTGTTCTGAATCTCAATGCATCTTCCAAAAAATAAGCCTCTTTGAAAGGTACTGTCGGAATCATCCATTTGCCTACCATACGCACCCCATATTTCAGCCACCAACAGTTCATATAATGTGTCATACTTTTTATAGGCATCGCTCCCCGCATGACATACATAGGCGCTTTGCTTACAAAACCTCCACTCAGCACCAACGCATGAGCCCCGTCCTGTACCAACCGTTTCGCTACCTGCACAGCTTCATCTATTTCCATTCCTCCTTTAAAACCGTCACGCATATTGGTTTTTACCAGAACGGCCATGTCATTACCTGCGGCACGCATCACTTCCTCCATCACCATATCCATAAAGCGCATACGATTCTCCAACGAGCCGCCGAACTCGTCTTTACGATGATTGGTGTAAGGTGAAAGAAACTGACTGATAAGATAGCCATGCCCCGCATGTATCTCCACCGCGTCAAATCCGGCCTCACGCGCCCAGTTGACCGACTGACCGTATGCCTTTGCCATCTGCGGCAGTTCCTCCTTGCGCAAGCCACGCACGAAAGTAGGCGAATAAAGATTAAAACCGGAAGAAGCTCCTATGGGTGTTACCCCACAAATACTTTTGTGCGACATATTTCCACAATGTCCCAACTGAATGCTTACGGCAGCCCCTTCTTTATGAACCGCATCGGTTATTTCCCTTAATCCCGGTATAATTTCAGGGCGCATCCACAATTGCCTGTCGAAAGAAAGGCCACTCTGTGTAACTGCTGCATAAGCAATAGTAGTCATTCCCACTCCACCTGCCGCCACCGAGCAGTGATAATCCTTCAATTGCCGGGACGGAGCATTGCCCGGACACATACTCTCAAAAGCAGCCGAACGAATCGTACGGTTACGCAAAGTCAGCGGTCCGATAGAAGCGGGAGTAAATAATTTAGAGTTCATCATTCATATGTTATGTTTCGCTTTCATCATTTCCTGAAACAGAAACGATATACTATTCAAATTCAATAAATAAAAGGAATCATTCTTTTCTTTTTTCCTACCGCATCCTTACCAAACTCTTCCCGATAACGGTTACGGATGGAATTGGCACGTGGAGCCAGATTAGCAAACGTCCACAGCACAAACACCCATGCAGCGGGCGAACAAGTGAGTACAGCAAACCCTATCCATTCCACCAACTCGCCAAAATAGTTGCCCGAAGTGACATATCGGTACATTCCCTTCTGCGGCAAATAATGGCGTGTATCGCCCGGTTTACGTAAATGGCGGATCACACTGTCGGAATGTAGATTAATGCCCATCCCTATAAAGAACAAAATAACCCCAAGCCAAAAAGAAGGAGTACTGAGCCAGGCATCTGTATAGAGTCCTTCCGGAGCCAGATAGAACAACCATTCGCCCTGCATCAGTCCGTTCAGGACATTAAAGACCACTCCCATCAACATAATGGCAAGGGGCATCCGGCTCTTTCCTTTCATCAGGAAAGGGAAGATAAAAGAGCGCTGGAAATAATGTAATTCAAAAAGAAGAAAAAAGAGGAAAGGAGCGGCATCAAAACGCACGCTGCTATTCCACCACAGATAAAGCATTACAAGGAATACAGGCGCTTCCATCAGTACCCAACCTAATTTATTGTTCACTGAAAGTCCCCATTTCGGGGTGTGGAACATACCATAACCGGCACGTACATAATAGAGGGCTACAAATACAATCACCGCAAGTGCGGACATTGCCAATAGCAAAAATTCAAAAGTCTGTTGTCCCATACTCGTTCCTCCCTGTATTAAATTTAGTAAGTCACTAACAAATTTAAGGGAAAAATCAGAGGAAAGCAACAATTAAGAGATTTTTTGCAAGAAAAGGATACGATTTTTATCGCAGAGAAGACTTTACTTAGAGAGGTATGTACTATTTTCTACAGGTTTTCCATTGATTTCCGACTTCCCTCCCCCGCCAATCATCAAAGTACCATCACGTTGCATTTCAGCATCAGACATATACAGGAAGCTCGTAACGCCATTAGCAAACTGGACATGCTTTTTTATTGTACCCAGACTTAGACACAGAAAAAGAGTTGGGATAAGATATTTCAAAATTATATTAAGAGCAGTTTATTTTAGATTTTCATCATCTTGGATTAACCAATTGAAAAAACAAATGTTTAGCGTAATATTTAAGGAACAGAGGTAACGATTCAGCAACTGTGCAAATTTCAATAATTTGTGGTGCTATGCTGTCAAATAATTATTTACTATTTTTTCAATAGACAATATTTTGATCTCTTGTCAGTTTTTAATTTTCGTATCTTTGCCACGAATTTCAAACGAAAGTTCTATGACACAAGATAATTCAATTGTAATTAGAGAATATTTGACGACAGATAAAGAAGTTGTCATGAATTTAATTAAATTAAACACACCCAACTTCTTTGCAAAAGAGGAAGTTAATGATTTGAGCAATTATTTGGATAAAGAAATAGAGCTCTATTATGTCTTGCTCGTTGACGGGAAAGTGGTTGGATGCGGCGGGATAAATTTCGCAGAAAAAAGAACCATTGGAAAAATAAGTTGGGATATTATGCATCCCGACTATCAAGGCAAATCTTTAGGTAAAAAAGCTTTTAAGATACAGAATTGAGGTTTTAAAGGCTATTCCCAGTATCAAAAAAATAACAGTCCGAACCTCGCAATTAGCATATAAATTCTATGAAAAGCAAGGATTCACACTGAATGAAATCAAACGCAATTATTGGGCTGACGGTTTTGATATGTATAGTATGCAATATAATGAATTATAATTGTAAAATATTCAATAGTAACGTATCATCCCACACGTTATTAACCTTCCGGCATACACGTTACTAACCTTTCAAACGTCTTGTTCTTTTTTTTAAAGACCTTGTTCTTTTCAGAAAAGAACAAGACGTTTTCATTGAAAGAACAAGAGCTTTTTAAAATTTGACCTGTTGTTTTTTCCCATAACGGCATCTACATGCCGAAACGCCTTATTTTTCCTTCAGATCTTTCAGCCATTCCGCAAACGCCCTGCCCGTCGGCATTCCGGCTGAAGGATATGCATTGTGAAATGTTTCAGCCGGAAAATATCCTTCAGAAAAACCAATTCCCTAAGAACTGGAAAGACACCGGTCTGGCTGAAGGATTCCCGAACCCAATTCTTCAGCCGAAAAGCCGACGGGCAGGGCATTTGCGAGCAGGCTGAAAGATTTGAAGGATTTTTCAAGGTACTCTATATAGAGTATTATGAACGACCATATCTCACTGAAAAAAGTAAGATAACGTGAGTTCGATATTAGAACTCATATCGAACTCACGTTAAATAAAACCCCTCCTCGGCAGTCTTTAGACTGCTAAAGGAGGGGTTATCATGTTTACCTATTGAAAAATCAAGATAGCTTCCGCCAATCGTTTATTTTTCAGCACGTCCACCAGCTTGGATAGGCCAGTACAGATTCTGATACAAGTTACTGTTGTTCAAATCTCGATCGGCAGAGCCTGTACGAATGTCTGTAATACCCAGAGGATAAAGATAATAAGCTTCACGCCATGTATATCCGTTGAGTAGTTCGTTGGTTTCCAATGTACTGATGCTATACGGACGCACATACTTGCTCATTTCCTTCATTGACATGTTGGCATTGGCGGAACCGTCGGCAATAAGCAAGTCACGTGGATCATCTTTGTCATTAGGGTCTGTCTTGAAATGCGTGTACATCTCATCCCAAAAGTTTACGCCTTCAGGAACCCATTTGGTCGTGATGAGGCGGTCGAAAGAACGCCAGCGAATCAAGTCGGCAAAACGGAATCCTTCACTGAACAATTCCTGCATACGTTCACGGCGGATATTGTAAAGTGTCTTGTCTACCTGCTGTGTACCCGAATAAACTCCGAAGTCACTTTCTTTATTCAAATCAGTAGCTGCAATGGTTTTCTCGAAATCATCGCTTACGCCGGCGCGCTGACGTATTTTCCTCCAATAGCTTTCGGCGGTAGCATCCAGCCTTCCGTTCTTTTCATAGCAGGCTTCCAAGTAGTTCAGCATGCCCTCAGCCACACGGAATGCCGGGCAGGCATTGGTGCCTTGCTGTTCGTCGCTCTTTCCTTGACTGTAGTCATACGCATAGAACTTGCGTGACTGATAGCCGGAAATCATACGGGTCTGAGCTTCTAGGGAAATCAAGTTGGGAAAATCAAATGTGCCCCCCACTTGTTCTTCTCCGGCATCGGGATCAGAGAATACCAACGTGCTTTCACCCCATACGAAGAGCTGTAGACGCAAGTCTCTGTCGGTCTTTACGTCATCAATAGTCTTGTCGCCTTTGTACTGGTATTGTCCTCCAGTTGCATAGATAGGCAGTCCGTCTTTCATAAGAAATGATTCGATGAACGGACGGGTATAGCCGCTTTGGGCACCGATTCGTGAACGGTAGATGGCATTGTGCTTGACGCCTAGGTCAAAGTTATATTCTTTCCACAACAGAACTTCGGGGACATCTTTCAGGCTCGGTTGGCTGAACATTTCAAAATAAGGATTCCATCCTTCAATCTGTCCGATTTCCGGCTGTAACACTCCATTGTTTGTGGTCAGTTCAGTTGTACCTACCGCCAATGTGGCAGCTTTCATGGCCTCGTCCAGGAAAAAATCGATTTCTGCCTCAATGTTAAAGGTCTTTCCTTGATTATAAGCCATCTTGGCACCCGGCCAGTTAGCATCGCCCGGCACGCGGCCTGAACCTTTGTGGTATTTCTCGAAAGTAGCTTCAAACAAGGCAACGCGTGATTTCAAGAGAGCGGCTGTCTGCTTGTTTACACGTTGACCCTTAAAGTGGTCACGGTCATACAGACGTTCGATGGCTTTATCCAAATCGCTCAAGATGAAACGGACAACTTCATTGCGTGGAGCCCGTTTGCTATTTTCTACAATTACCTCATTGTTATCTTCCAACACTTCAGTAACAATGGGAAGGTCTCCATATAAAGCCAACATGCGGTAGTAAGTCAATGCACGGAAAAAGTAGCCCTCACCGATATAGTTCAGAATTAACTTATCGTCGCCTTCTATTTCACCGGCTTCATTTCTTGCTTCGGCTGTCTTCAAGAAATAGTTGAACGCACGTACAGTGCCATACCATCCCTGCAATTGCTTTCCACCGGACACCTCCCATTTGTCGGGAACAAAAAGCTGTGTGTTTCCTCCGCCTACTACCTGAATATCTGTATTTCCGTCGGAACGGGCAATTCCATCATCGTAACCTCCGCCATGAAACATGGCACCGCTGAACGGGTTCTGTAATTCACCATAGTAATTAATCATGTAAGCCCCTAACTGATCGGCTGTCTTGTAAAAAGAGTCGGGAGTAATTTGGCTCACAGGGTCAAGGTCAAGCAAATCGTTGCAGGATGTAGCCGTCAACAATGTCCCTCCCAACAAAAGGCAAGCGCCTACGTTTTTTATATTTAATTTCATAATAATCTTCAGTTAACAAATTTAAAAATTCAAATTTACACCAACAGAAATGGTACGCTGCAAGGGGTAAGTTTTACCACTGGTTCCGTAGCCGTCGTAACTTCCGAATGCCTCCGGGTCATAGACGCTTGACAGTCCGGTAATGGTAAACAGATTGTCGCATGAAAGATAGATACGGCAGTTGCTGATGCCGGCTTTTTCGGTAATGTGTGTCGGCAGGGTGTAACCCAACTGGATGTTCTTGCAGCGTAGGTAAGAAGCTTTCTGCATATAGGCATCTTGAGCCTGTTGGTTTTTCGTTTCATTGAAGTAGGGTTTCGGATAATAGGCATCGGTATTTTCCGGAGTCCAGTAATCCATGTGTTCTTCAAAGCAGGCTGCTTGCCACATTCCGGATCCTGCGCCCCAAAAATAAGGGTCACCTGCGTCAAACATCCAGTCACGTTTCAATACCCCTTGGAAGAAGATAGAGAAATCAATGCCTTTCCAAGCTGCATCCAGATTCAAACCTACCCGATAACGCGGTGAGTTGTTTCCGATGCGTTTCAAGTCACCGTGATTTTCCAAAGTGCTGGCACCTGGGGTTACTTCTCCTTCACCGGTCAAGTCCTTGTACTTCACGTCACCTGCCTGCCATTTGCTTCCCCAGTTTGGCTTGTTGCTTGTCAGCCATTCTTTCATTTCTTCATCGCTTTGTGCCAGTCCTACACTAGTATATCCCCAAAGTTCTCCCAATTCTTTACCATTATAGTAGCCGTAGATTCCTTGGTTTCCGAACTCACCGTCGAACGGATAAGATATGATTTTAGACTTGTTGTCGGAAAGGTTGAAGCGGACACCGTACTTGAAATCCTGAATCTGGTCACGCCATCCGATTTCCAATTCCCAACCGGAGGTACGCATGTTGCAGTTGTTTGTTTTCGGAGCATCAGTTCCCAGCATGGAACCCAATACCGGAGCAGGACCAATCATATCTTTGGTTGTTCTGCGGTACCAGTCGAATGTAGCGGTCAGTCGGTTGTTGAAAGCGGCCAAGTCAAAACCGATGTCCCAAGTCTCGACGGTTTCCCAAGTCATGGTTGAGTTGACGATTCCGGGCAGACTTGCGGTATTGACGCGTTGACCGTCAATTAGCCATCCGCTGTTTGCCGTACCGGTGCCTTGCTCCTGATAGAACGGATACCAATCCCAGAACGTTTCATATTTGGAACTTGTATTACCCAATTGTCCCCATGAAGCACGAATCTTGAATGTTGAGATAGCATTGCTCAATGGTTTGAAGAATTTTTCGCGAGCCATATTCCAACCTAATGAAACAGATGGGAACCAAGCCCAGCGGTTGTTGGAGAGGAAACGTGAAGAACCATCATAACGGATGTTGAACTCAGCTAGGTATTTTCCATCGTAGTCATAGTTCAAGCGAGCAAAGTAACCGGCAGTTGCACGGTTCCAATAGCCGTCTCCGGTCTTCATGTTTTCCTGAGCTTGGCTCAAAAATGGTTTGTCGGTAGTGGTAAGTTTGTCTCCACTTCCCCACAGATTATCCTGATCGTAACGTTCGTAGTTCAAACCGACCATAATCTTTCCGTTATGCAACCCAAAGTTACGGGTATAGTCTGTATACACATTCACCGCATAATAGTTCTGGCGGAAGCGGTTATCGTATACATTTGAAACGGTTCCATATCCGGAGTCACGTAGGTAGGAATTGCCGTCAATATCGTAAGAATAAACGGGAATCTTACTGGTCGTTTTCTTTTCATTTGAAGTACGCATTGCTCCTTCTGCATAGATGTTCCATCCTTCAAGCGGAGTGATGGTAAACTTCAATTGCTGGGTGAACCAGTCTTTGTGTTCGGAAGTTACACCTCCGTCTTCCAGCTCGGCAATTTCCATTCCATCCATCCAATGGCCATTAGGATCAATAGCCGGACAGGTCGGCCAGCGGCGGGCAATATTGTGAAAGAACAAACCAGTTAGATATTGGGGCTTTTCATAGTCTGTACGAGTCCATTTGGTGTTGTAGTCCAAACGAATCCAAGAAGCAATCTCAGCTCCGATTTTGCTGTTTACGGTATAACGATCCAGTTCGTCATGTCCGTGGCGAATCAAACCATTCTGTTTCAGGAAACTGCCGCTGACAGACCAGTTGATTTTTTCGCTACCGCCGCTTAAACTGATATTATGCTGGGTAGAGGGAACATTTTTCTTGTAAAACTCGTCAAACCAGTCGGTATTGGCAAAGGCACCTCCATAGTTGTTCCATTTCTTGTTGTCCAAGTTTGCTGTAGTACCATAATATTCCGGCTGGGTAGGATCATTGAATTCTCCACGCTGGAATTTCAGAATCTTTTCCATCTGCTCTTCATTAAACTGAGCCTGTCCTCCGTTATTGATGGAAGCAGCATTAAAATAAGTGGCAAAACGATAAGAATCTACCATGTCCGGAGTCTGTGTAGCTGTGCTGAAGCGCACATCGCCCGAGTAGTTTACTCTTACCTTGCCCGCTTTTCCGCTTTTTGTGGTTACCAAGATGACACCGAATGCGGCTCTCGAACCATAGATAGATGCTGAAGCTGCATCCTTTAATACAGATACACTTTCTACATCATTGGGATTCAAGGTATTCAAATCTCCTTCGATTCCGTCAATCAAAATCAAGGGCTTGTCGGTAGATCCGGAACCAATAGAACCTGCACCACGGATATTGATGTTCATTCCAGAGTTCAAGTCACCACCGTTTCCACCTACAGTTAAGTTCAATCCAGGAACAGCACCTTGCAGTGCTTGTGTAACATTGGCTACCGGACGCGATTCAATGACTTCGGCTCCTACCATACTTACGGCACCGGTTACATTTACTTTCTTCTGTGTACCATAACCCACAACGACTACCTCATCCAACATTTCCGAGTCTTCCTTGAGGATGATATTCAAAGGAGAACCATTCCATTTTACCTCCAATGTCTTGTATCCTACAAAAGAAATTTTTGATAGTACTTCCTTTAGGCACATTGGGAAGGCTGAAATTACCGTCCAAATCGGTAATTGTTCCATTTGTAGTTCCATCCACTGTTACAGAAGCTCCGATAACAGCTTCTCCACTTGCATCTTTTACTACACCCGTACATGCCCCATTCTGTTGCACTGACTGTATTCTCGTTACAGGGGCAGGATGGACTGCATAAAGAGACCCGACCGGAAAGCCAGCGCATATCAGCATCGCACTGATAATCTTTTTTCTCATAAAAATTAGTATTAAGGATTAGTAATCATGCGAATTAATGATTTTTCCTATATCTTAATTCGCAATTTAAATATCTGATTTGGCTAATGTTTTTTTTTACATGTTGTTGAAAATAAAAGTGTTATACGTGTATTCTTATTCATAGTATCGTAATGTAAAACGCCTTGTGGCAGAAATATTTTTTTGGATTTAATTCTTGTTGTTTTTATTACATTTTCTTCTTACG
>ENA-OQBL01000109-OQBL01000109.1-human-gut-metagenome-genome-assembly--contig:-NODE-109-length-47514-cov-26.726170_pt1 | contig 47514 bp, 49 predicted proteins | sample MGYA00242747_ERZ504553 | MGnify/ENA primary metagenome ERZ504553 (study PRJEB26092, sample SAMD00036240) | human gut metagenome | host: Homo sapiens | study: EMG produced TPA metagenomics assembly of...
CCTTGACCGGGCTGCGCTCCATTGCAAGAAGGTAATCTTCTTTATCCACCCTGCTCCAGTCGATGACCTGATGCAGTTCTTTTTTCAGAATAGCATCCAGCCAGATTCGGGTGCTTCGGCCATTGCCCTCCCGAAACGGATGCGCCACATTCATCTCCACATACTTCTCGATGATCTCATCGAAAGAAGACTGCGGCATAGCGTCGATGCTTTCCAGTGCCGGACGCAGATACATCACCGGTGCAAAGCGGAAATTTCCTTTTGCAATGTTCACTGTCCGCATCTGTCCAGCGAATTCGTAGACATCACCGAACAGGCATTTATGGATGGCCGCAAGCCCTTTGAAGGTGCCTGCCTCGAAGGTATCCAACAGGCCGGTGTCATAGAGCTCAAGCGCCCGGGTCTTGCTGAGTTTTTCTTCTGCCCGAGCAAGCTCCGCTTCACTCGTCAGACCAAGCTTATTCTGTAAAATCACAGCTTATCGATCTCCTCCATGAACTGGTCGAGGATATTATCCCCCGTCAGCTTCCTGACGGGTTCGCCGTGGACGAACAGCACTGCCTCGCCCTTGCCGCCGGCAATGCCGATGTCAGCCTCACGAGCCTCGCCGGGGCCGTTGACGACACAGCCCATGACGGCCACCTTGATGGACTTTTTGCAGCCCTGGAGCCGACGCTCCACCTCATTTGCGATCTCGGTGCAGGGGTACTGGGTGCGGCCGCAGGTCGGGCAGGTGATGACCTCCGGGCCGGCCACCGGGAAGCCGACAAGCGCGCAGGATATTGTAGCCTGCTTCCACTTCCTTCTCAGGGTCAGCGGCCAGCGAGACACGGATGGTGTCGCCGATGCCTTCCAGCAGCATCCCGCCGATGCCCATGCCGCTCTTGAGCAGGCCCATCTGGTAAGTGCCGGCCTCCGTGACGCCCACATGGAGCGGGTAGTCGGTCACAGCGCTGAGCTGGCGGTATGCCTCCCATCATGCCGGGGGACGTTGGAGTTCTTGATGGAGATGACGATGTTGTTGAAGTCGAACTTTTCCAGCAGACGGACATGGTACAGAGCGCTCTCCACCATCGCTTCCGGCACAGGCGCGCCGTACTTGGCGAGGATGTGCTTTTCCAGACTGCCGCCGTTGACGCCGATGCGGATGGGGATATTTTTCTGCTGGCAGGCATCCACGACCGCCTTCACGCGGTCATCGTCGCCGATGTTTCCGGGGTTGATGCGGATCTTATCCACGCCCACGTCGGCACAGGCGATGGCAGCCTTGTAGTCGAAGTGGATGTCTGCCACGATGGGGATATTCACGGCGTTCTTGACGGCCTCGATGCACTTGGCGTCTGCCGCACTGGGACAGGTCACGCGCAAGATCTGACAGCCTGCCGCTTCGCAGCGCTTTGCCTGCGCCACATTGCCCTCGATGTCCTCCACCGGGACGTTCAGCATGGTCTGTACGGCAATGGGATTCTTGCCGCCGATGGTCACATTGCCGATCTTCACTTCACGTTTCAGCTGCCGCATGGTTTTACCTCTTTCAAACTGCTCCGGTCACGAGCCGGACGATGTCATTGTACGTTGCAAAGAGCATCAGGCCGAACAGCAGCGCAAAGGCTGCGACGGTCAGACTGCTCTGGATCTTTTCCGGCACTGCATGGCCGGTGACTGCCTCGATGAGCAGGAAGACGATCTTGCCGCCGTCCAGCGCCGGGAACGGCAGCAGGTTGAAGACGCCGAGGTTGATGGTGATGAGCACCAGCAGCTCAGCCACATCCTCCCAGCCGTAGCTTGCGGCCTGACCGATGGCGGTCACGATGCCCACCGGGCCGGACAGGTCGTTGATGCTCTCGCGGCCCCGCAGAAGGTCGGCCAGCGAAGTATAGATGATGCGTCCATAGTAGATGACGCTGTTGGCCGACTCTTTCAGGACGTTCTGCGGTGTTTTTTTGAGGCCGTAGACTGTGAAGCCCAGTGTCATGTGGGTCTGGCCCTGCTCATCCTGCCAAGTGTCGAACTGGACGTCCGGCAGCTCCACGAGCTTGCCGTCCCGGCGGACGGTGAAGTCTGCGCGGTAGCTCTCGGTGCGCATAAGCTCGTAGAGCATATCGTTGGCCACGAAGCAGTGCCGCCCGTTGACGGCCACGATCTCGTCGCCGGCCTGCAGGCCGGTCTGGCCACAGAGGGCGTTGTCCTCCACGGCATAGATGACCTTGCTGGTGATCGGCTCACTGCGCAGTGAGATGAGGAGCAGCAGCACCACAAAGCCCAGTACGAAGTTCATCACCGCGCCTGCCGCCATCACCAGCATCCGCTGCCAGACAGCCGCCTCGTTCAGCGGCTTGCCTGTCCGCTGCGCCAGCACCTCCGGCGGGATGTTCGGGCCGTCATCGTCCTCGCTTCCACCCTCGGCCTGTTCGCTCTCAGGGCTTTCCTCCCCTTCCAGCGCCACAAAGCCGCCTACGGGCAGGAGCCGCAGGGTATACTGCGTGCCTTTGCGATAGGTCTTGATGAGGGTCGGACCCATGCCAATGGAAAACTCGTTGACCTGGACCCCGCAGAGCTTTGCCACTGCAAAATGGCCGAACTCGTGGATGGCGATGACTGCGCCGAAGATGAGCAGCGCGGCTGCAAAGGTGATGAAAACTGACATTATTTCTCCTATATTACAGGTGTGCTCTCACGAATGCGCGGGCCATACGGTCACACTCATACACATCCGCGAGGCTGTAGCCGCCGCCGAAGCTGTCGCTGTCCACGACAGCCTCCACCAGACGGCCGATGTCGAGGAAGCCGATCTTATCCTCGAGGAAGAGCTTGACAGCCTCCTCGTTGGCACCGTTGGCGGCGCAGGGGCCGAGACCGCCCTTCCGGATGGCCTTCTTGCAGGCGGCCAGGCAGCGGAACGTCTCCTCGTCGGCCACATCGAAGGTCAGCAGCTTGAGGGTGGTGAAGTCCAGCTCCGGCACGACGCCCGGCACACGGGCCGGATAGGTCAGCGCATACTGGATGGGAATGCGCATATCCGGCACACCCAGCTGGGCGATGATGGAGTTGTCGCTGTACTGCACCGCCGAGTGGACGATGCTCTGGCGCTGGACGACGATTTGGATCTTCTCCGGAGGCAGACCGAACAGCCACACAGCCTCGATGAGCTCGACCTATTAAAGCATATTTTAGCGGAATTTTCCATAGAATATGCGCATGATATCCGCAATTTTACAAACTGCAAAATCCCGGAATCCGCTTACCTGCAGATTCCGGGATTTTATAATTACATAGATGTGCCACATCTATTCTGATAAGTGCCTTCCTGAGTGCAAACTCTGCTCTCTTCACATCAATCTCTGCTGTGTGATTTGAAAGGCGCTGCTCTGCCCGCTCCTTTGCCGCCTGTGCGCGGTCTATGTCTATCTCATCAGGCCACTCTGCAAGCTCTGCGAGAAATGTGACCTTGTCTCCAAGTATTTCCGCAAAGCCTGAATGGATTGCGGCTATTTTCTCCTCATCGCCATTATGGATAGTCACGATTCCCGGTGCAAGCACTGTCGTGAGCGGTATATGGTTTTTGTATACACCAATCTCTCCGTTTTGGGTATTGAACTCGAGGAAATCTGTCTCTCCCTTGTAGAACACCCTGTCCGGTGTGATTATTTCTATGTCAAAAATGTTATCTGCCATGAAATCACCTCACATTACTGCATCTTGGCACGGACTTCATCTATGCTTCCAACGTTTAAGAAATAGCTCTCCGGTACATCATCATGCTTTCCTTCGAGTATCTCCTTAAAGCCTCTGATGGTCTCGGCGATAGGCACATATTTGCCCTCGAGTCCTGTAAACTGTCCTGCCACGAAAAACGGCTGTGACAGGAAACGCTGCACCTTACGTGCACGGCTTACTACGAGCTTATCCTCCTCTGAGAGCTCATCCATACCGAGGATTGCGATGATATCCTGCAGCTCCTTGTACTTCTGGAGTATCTCCTGGACAGCGTGTGCCACCTCAAAATGCTCCTGTCCCACGATACGCGGATCAAGGATACGCGATGTGGATGCCAGCGGGTCTACAGCCGGATAAATACCAAGCTCTGCGATAGAACGCTCAAGTACTGTCGTGGCATCGAGATGTGCGAAGGTGGTCGCCGGTGCCGGGTCTGTAAGGTCATCTGCAGGCACATATACGGCCTGAACCGATGTGATTGAACCGTTCTTTGTTGATGTGATACGCTCCTGAAGAGCTCCCATCTCTGTCTGCAGTGTCGGCTGGTAACCAACGGCTGAAGGCATACGTCCTAAAAGTGCTGATACCTCTGAACCTGCCTGTGTGAAACGGAAGATATTGTCCACAAAGAGAAGCACATCCTTGCCGCCTCTGTCACGGAAATACTCTGCCATTGTAAGTCCTGCCAGGGCAACTCTCATACGTGCTCCGGGTGGCTCGTTCATCTGTCCGAACACCATGGTGGTCTTGTCGATAACCCCTGACTCCTTCATCTCGTAGTACAGGTCATTTCCCTCTCGTGTACGCTCTCCTACACCGGTAAATACTGAGTATCCACCATGCTGTGTAGCGATGTTGTGGATAAGCTCCTGGATGAGCACCGTCTTTCCTACTCCGGCACCTCCGAAGAGTCCGATTTTTCCACCCTTCTGGTATGGGCAGAGCAAATCTACAACCTTTATTCCTGTCTCAAGCATCTCCTGCGATGTAGCCTGCTCCTCAAAGCTAGGCGCAGGTCTGTGGATTGCCCATTTCTCCTCTGTCTGTGGAGGCTCAACCTCATCGATAGGCTCTCCGAGCACATTGAACATTCTTCCAAGTGTATTCTCCCCCACCGGCACAGAAATAGGTGCTCCTGTTGCGATAGCGTCCATGCCGCGGACGAGACCATCAGTAGGTCCCATGGCGATACATCTGACTGTATCGTCGCCCAGATGCTGTGCAACCTCAACGACCAGCTTTCCGCCGTTTTTCAGCGGCACCTCGACTGCATCGTTTATCTCAGGCAGATTACCCTCTGAAAACTTGATATCCAGAACGGCACTGATAACCTGTATGATTTTACCTACATTTTTATCTGCCATTTATAGTTTCTCCTTCTTTTTTAATTCATATGATACACTCGCCTTTTTGGCCATTCACAGACACACATGCCTGCCTTCCCATGACCGGATATGCATGTATCACTCTATCGCATTAGCTCCTGCAATTATCTCAGTAAGCTCCTGCGTGATTGAGCCCTGACGCGCTCTGTTATATTTCAATGTCAGATCACTGATCATATCCTCTGCATTGCTCGTAGCAGAATCCATCGCCTGCATTCTGGCTCCGTTTTCACTGGCAAATGACTCCACCAGTGCTCCGTAAAACAGGCTTGTCACATATTTTGGTATAATAAGCTCCAAAGCCTCCTCCGGATTCGGTTCAAAATTCATGAGAATATTGGAGTCCTCTTTCTCATCTGCCCCGCTCTCATCCAGCTCCACCGGCAAAAGCTTTATGAGCTTCGCCTCCTGTGTAACTGTGTTTTTGAAATGGGTATATGCGAGATAAATCTCCCCCACCTGACCGTCTGTAAATGCCTTTAACACTCTTTTGCAAAGTGCTGCCGCATCCTCGTAGGTCGGGTCCTCCATCATCTCCGATGCACTCTCTACTATATGATAGCCCTTTGACGTAAGCAGCTCCTCGCCCTTTGCTCCCACAGCGTATATGTCGAGTTCTTCTTTTTTGAAGTCTCCGTGTGTGATGAGCTTTACTATATTGCTGTTGTATCCGCCTGCCAGTCCGCGGTTTGATGTCAAAACAACTACCGCCTTCCTTGGTGAATCACCGGCCTTTAAGTATGGGTGCTCCAGATTGCCGCTCTTTGCAAGCATCGAGCTTACTGTCCTGAACATATAGTTGAAATACGGATCTGTTGCCTCCGCATGTGCTCTCGCCTTTTGCAGCTTGACGGTAGAAACGAGCTTCATGGCCTTTGTGATCTGCTGAGTACTTGTAATACTGCTTTTTCTGCGCTTTATGTCTCGCATCGAAGCCATTTTACCACCTGCCTTCTACTAATATCCAACCGTCTAACGGAACTGCTTTTTGCATTCCTCGATTGCCTTTATAAGTGCCTGCTCCGTATCATCGTCCATCACCTTTTTCTCCCTGATTGCTTCAGGAATCTCAGGATATCTGGTATCAATGAAATCAAACAGCTCTGCCTCAAATCTTAAAATATCCTCGATTTTGATATCGATAAGATACTTCTTTGTCGCAGCGTATATTATGATAACCTGCTTCTCTACAGGCATCGGCTTGTACTGCGGCTGCTTTAAAATCTCCTTGATTCGTGCTCCCTGTGCGAGCTGCTCTGCTGTGCTTGCATCAAGCTCTGAGCCAAACTGTGAGAACGCTGCAAGCTCTCTGTACTGAGCCAGCTCTACTCGGATAGGTGCTGCAATCTTTTTCATTGCCTTTATCTGTGCCGAGCCTCCAACTCGTGAAACTGAAAGTCCGGCATTTATGGCAGGTCTGAAGCCAGCGTTGAACATCTCTGTCTCGAGATATATCTGACCGTCTGTGATTGAGATAACATTGGTCGGGATATATGCCGATACATCACCCGCCTGTGTCTCAATGATAGGAAGGGCTGTGAGTGAGCCTCCACCCAGCTTGTCTGACAGTCTCGCTGCTCTCTCCAGAAGCCTTGAATGGAGATAGAAAACATCTCCCGGATAAGCCTCTCGTCCAGGCGCTCTCTTTAAGAGGAGTGAAAGTGTACGGTATGCTGCTGCATGCTTACTCAGATCATCGTAAACTATGAGCACATCCTGTCCGTTTTCCATCCATTCCTCACCTATAGCGCAGCCTGAGTATGGTGCGATATACTGTAACGGTGCAAGCTCTGATGCTGTCGCAGCCACTACTGTCGTGTAGCTCATGGCTCCGAACTCCTCGAGCTCATTTACTATGGATGCAACCGTAGAAGCCTTCTGACCGATAGCTACATAGATACATTTCACACCCTGTCCCTTCTGGTTGATTATGGTATCTATCGCGATAGCCGTCTTTCCGGTCTGTCTGTCTCCGATAATAAGCTCTCTTTGTCCTCGTCCGATAGGAACCATTGAGTCAATAGCCTTTATACCGGTCTGAAGCGGTGTATCTACTGACTTTCTCGAGATAACTCCCGATGCTACTCTCTCTATCTGACGATATTTGTCCGACTGGATAGGTCCCTTTCCGTCGATTGGCTGTCCGAGCGCATTTACTACTCGGCCGAGCATCGCATCGCCTACCGGCACCTCTACCACTCGTCCTGTGGTCTTAACTGTATCTCCCTCGTTGATATTGCGCTGCTGTCCAAGTAAAACAGCACCGACATTGTCCTCCTCGAGGTTTAATACCATTCCATATACTTCCCCTGGAAATTCCAAAAGCTCTCCCTGCATCGCATTCTCAAGACCATGAATACGTGCGATTCCGTCTGCCACCTGAATGACTGTTCCTACATCAGCGACTTCGAGCTGGGAAGCGTATCTTTTAATCTGCTCCTTTATTACTGAGCTGATTTCTTCCGGCTTTAGATTCATGGAGCGCATTCACCTACTTTCAATTGTATTTTTGTCAAATCGCGGGTGAGTCTTTCTAATCTGCTGCTGACAGATGAATCCACCACTCTGTCCCCGATTCTGATTTTCATACCGCCTATGAGCGCGGTATCCACCTCAAAATGCATCTCAAATTTCACGTATTTTGTCGTGTCAAGAAGTCGTTTCTCCACAGCAAGCTTCTGCTCCTTTGAAAGCTCAAATGCAGATGTGACGTATGCTGTTCCGATATTTTGGTACTCCTTGACTCTGTCAAGAAAGTAGTCGAAAACTAAGGTAAGCTCTTTGTAGTGATTCTTTTCTATAATCATCCTCATAAGCCCTACCAGCTCCGCTGAAACTCTTCCCCCAAATATTTCTTCGATGATTCTGACCTTTTCTTCTTTATCAATCTGCGGATGATCCATCAGCTTTGAGAGGTCATCATTTGCAGCAATGATTTCCTTTACTGCTGTTACCTCGTCAGACAGGCCTGATAGCCTGTTGTCCTCAAGGGCAGCCTCAAACAATGCATCACCGTATACCTTAGATACTAGCTTAGCCATGTTGATTCTCCCATTTCCTTAAGTGTCTCTTCAACGAGTGTATCCTGAATGTCTGTGGTGATTGAAGCTGCGACAGCCTTTTGTGCCATAAGCGATGCTATCTGTATCATCTCCTGCTTCATATCATCCATGGCATGCTTCTTCTCAAGCTCTGCCTCTTCTCTGGCTCTCTTTATGATGCGAGAAGCCTCTTCCTTTGCATCATCCACAATCTTGTTCTGGTTTTTAAGCGCCTTCTGTCTCGCCTCTGTGAGAATAGCTTCGGCCTCTTTATCAATATCCTTAAGCTTTCCCTCGTACTCTGCCTTTAGTGCTGCGGCACTTTCCTTGTCGGCAACAGCTGTATTTATATCGCTTTCTATCCTGTCCTGCCTGTCCTTTAACAGCTTCCTTGCAGGGTTGAAAAGCAGATACGACATCAGCATGAAAAGGAAAAATACTGCAACTGCCAAAAGTACTGTATCAAAGAGCAACTGCGCATCCAGATTAAACAAAAATGTATATCCCTGTGCTAACAACTTTTACTCTCCTTTCCGTTGGCTGTATCGCCGCACGGTAATCCTCTGCGGCAAACCGTAATATACTATCCGAGCGGATGAACGAAAAGTAAAAGTAATGCAACAACGAGACCATAAAGACCTGTTGTCTCTGCAACCGCCTGTCCTAAAAGCATGGTTGACATAATCTGTCCTCTTGCTCCCGGGTTACGTCCTACGGCTGCTGCACCATGTCCTGCTGCGATACCCTGTCCAACACCAGGTCCGATTCCGGCGATAACTGCCAAACCTGCACCGATTGCTGAGCATGCTCTGATTAAATCCTGTCCATTGATATCCATAATTGAATCCTCCTAAAAATACATCTTATAGTTTTACTCATCCGTCTCACATGCCTGTGTAACGTATGTCATTGTCAGCATACAGAATACATATGTCTGAATTGCTCCTGAGAACAAATCAAAGTATACATGCAGTACTGACGGCCACGCTATGGCTATAAACCTTAGCAGACCATATACCAGCGCCATGATAACAGTTCCTGACAACACATTGGCGAACAAACGCAATGATAATGAGATAGGAATTGCAATCTCACTGATAATGTTGATTGGCGCCCATATAGGCAGCCACGGCGGCAGTGGTGAACACATACCGGTCCAGATATCCTTTGCGCTTTGATGCTTAGCCTTATTGAATCTGATCATGAAAAATGTAATAAGTGCAAGCGCCAGTGTGGTTCCGTAGTCGGCTGTCGGTGGTCTTAAACCAAACAAGCCTGAGATATTACTCATCAGTATAAATATAAAAATCGTGCTGATGTAGTTTACAAACCTCGGAGCCCACTTACCCATGGTTCCCTCAACCATCTTGTCGAGCATCTCTACTATGAGCTCGATGATATTCTGAAAGCCGTCCGGTACTTCCTTTGCTTTTTTAAGCTTCCTGTTTGCCACTATAGCGAATATGACCATAAGAGCCATCACTATGAGGATACAGGCATGCGATGTGGTAATCCAGACCTCCTGACCGAATACCTTTATCGAAAAAATACCATGGATCATAAAGTCGATATTGTCTGCGTTACTTTCCAGTAAAATCGCCTGATTCACATTATCACCTCCTCCTTATTAAGTTTACCTGCGGTTTTGCTACTCTGTCTCCATTTCGCCGGCGGAAGATGCATCACTTCTCCCGGAAAATCTGTCTGTCACCTTCATAAATAAAGGCTGTAAATACGCTGAAATCTTGAGTCCCAGCATACCGACAAAGGCCATTATCAGATTTCCAAAATCAAATAGTCCCAATATAAATAACAGGACCGCAACAACAATATACCTTAAAAGTGATTTTGCTACGATCCTGCGATTGGCATCCTTTTGTCCATATATGGCGGTCGCGTCATATATGACTGTGGCGATATTGACAGCTATACCAACAGCTATCGCTATCCCATACCATAAGCCGATAGAATATGAAATTTTGTCTGTGACAAACCATACCCCAATAAGCTGCACAACAATCCCGTAAAAAACTATCCCAAATACAAGTCCCGGCAATGCGTCATTTATTCTTTTTAACATCCTTCTCTACCCTGCTAATACTGTCTGATATCTCTGTTTCCGTAGTACTCTGCCTGCCCGATGTCTGTCTGACGGCTCTGCCATCATCCTCCGGCTTCAGGAATTTTTGAACCATGCGGTATATATTGTTTGCCCCCGCAAATGCTCCAAAGAAAAACAATGGAACAGTTACCCAGTCCGCTCCGGTCTTTTTCCCAATCCACACACCGGCCAGTGTGCAGAGAAATATCGGCACAATCATGTTGATTCCAAACTGGAAAACCATGATAAGTGCATTCATTACCTCTTTCTTATTATCTCTTTTCATATACAAATTATTATATCATTTTTATTGCTTTTGTCTACATTTTTATGTGTAAAATGCATAAAAAATAAATGTGTTTCATGTCAAATCACGTCAATTTGACACAACAATTGCAGTATTATCACTTTTTCGGCGATTACAGCACAAGCGTCACCTCACGGTCAGTGTGCTCATACCTGCGAATTGTAACCCCCGCTGCCCTAAGCATCCTCTTTGAAGCTGTCACGCTGGCCGTGCCCTCGTATTTGTCACAGTCGTAGACTACTTCCCTGATGCCGGACTGTATGATTGCCTTAGCGCACTCATTGCACGGAAACAATGTGACATATATGGTCGCTCCCTCAAGGCTTCCGCCCCTGTAGTTTAAGATGGCATTGAGCTCGCTGTGTGTAGAATAGAAATACTTGTTATCCTCTCCCTCTCTGGCCCAAGTGAACTCATCATCTGAGCAGCCAAGAGGAAAGCCGTTATAGCCCATGGAGAGTATCTTGTGCTCCGGGTCCACTATGCACGCCCCCACCTGGGTATTCGGATCCTTCGAGCGCATGCCTGAAAGCATCGCTATGCCCATAAAATACTCATCCCATGAGATATAATCCTTTCTCTTTTCCGAAGCTCCCATATATACACCTCCATTCAATATGGTCTATCACACTGTCTGTTACTTTACAGTTTTATATCACTGTTTACACCTCAGGGCAACCTGCAGCTATTATCATCATTATTATTACTTGGTTCCGAAAATTCTGTCTCCTGCATCTCCGAGTCCCGGCACAATATATTTGTGCTCATTGAGATGATCATCGAGCGCTCCTATATATACATCCACATCAGGATGTGCCTCTGTGAGTCTCTTTACTCCCTCAGGAGCTGCAATTATGCACATAAAGTGGATGTTTTTCACACCGCGCTTTTTGAGCATATCAAGCGCTGCAACTGCTGAACCACCTGTTGCGAGCATCGGATCTACCACAAATACCTCTCTGTTTGCGCAGTCTGCCGGAAGCTTGCAATAGTACTCGATAGGCTCTGCTGTCTCCGGGTCACGATACATGCCGATGTGTCCGACCTTTGCGGCAGGGATGAGCTCAAGCATGCCCTCCACCATACCAAGTCCGGCTCTTAAGATAGGAACAACTGCAAGCTTTTTGCCCTTTAATTCCTTTACAGTGGCCTTACAGATAGGAGTCTCAATCTCCACATCTGTAAGCTCAAGATCTCTTGTTGCCTCGTAGCACTCAAGCATCGCAACCTCGCTGACGAGTGTTCTGAAATCCTTTGAACCTGTGTCGGTTCTTCTCATAATTCCAATCTTGTGCTGAATCAGCGGATGATCCATAACTACTACCTTACCCATAATGTTTGTTCTCCTTTGTCTTATATTGTGTTATATTTGTTTGTCTTTTATGTATTTGCATTTAAGCGCTTTACCAGCTTCTTAAGCGTAGCCCTGAGGCTTTCATAGCACAGTCCGTAGCTTTGAAGTGTGCCGCCATAAGGATCCAGTATCTCAAGCTCATCGCCCACATACTGCGAAAGCACAAAGACCTGCTCCGGGTCGATATCGGCAAAGCTTTCTATAATGCGCTCTCGCTGTGATGACTCCATGGTAAATACCATAGTACTCTCCGTGATATCCGATTCCTCAAGCTGCGTTGACACCATGCCCTCCGTGGAAATACCATTGCTTATGAGCACTGCCTCTGCCTTCTGATTGACCGGCTCCGGAAACTGGACAACAAGTCCTCTCGCCTCAATCTCCATCGGAACCTTGAGTACAAAGTCGTTCATGATGCCCTTTGCCATCTGCTCCCTGCATGTGCCGGTCTGTGCGACAAAAATGATTTTGTCATACTTCACATGTGTGTCTATCACCTGATGGCCTGCCGCCTTTAGCATACGGTTCATGATGGCCTGTCCTATACGCGGTGTGGAGAAGCTCTCCGAGAAAATCACATCCACATCGAGCTCATCACAATCCCTTAATATACGGTAAAGCTCATGGGCTATCGAATCCTCATCCGCCCTGCTTCCCATCGACAGGACAACATCTGCATCATAAAACTGCTTTGTCTCCTCTGTTGCGATGACTGCTATCTTTTTGCCATCATCCCTGTGCGAAGCCACAAGCTCATTTATCTTTGCAATCACATGCTTTCTGGTACCGTCCACGATGACCATGTCAGCCTTTGGCGCATAGTGCTTGTACTTCATGCCGGGTGCCTTTGGCTTTCTAGTATCATCTGCCGCTATGATTCCCGGATCGATGACGACCTCCTTGCCTAATACCTTTGAAAGCATCTGTGGTGTGATATAGCCCGGGCGCAGCACCATAGGTGTATCCTCTGTCAGGTCAATGATGGTGGACTCTATTCCTATGCCAACCGGTCCTCCGTCTATAATCATGGCTATTTTGCCGCTTAGATCCTCAGCCACATGTGCAGCCTCTGTTGGGCTCGGTCTGCCGGATGTATTGGCGCTTGGCGCCGCGATAAGACAGCCGCTTCTTCTTATAAGATCAAGCGCTATAGGATGATTCGGCATTCGCACAGCCACTGTGTCCATGCCGCCTGTTGTGGCATAAGGCACTGCATCGCCCTTCTCCACTATCATGGTAAGAGGTCCCGGCCAGAAAGCATCCGAAAGCTTCCTTGCATCCTCCGGCACTGTCTTTGCGATGCGCTCCAAATCCGAAAAATCTGATATGTGTACGATAAGCGGATTGTCCGACGGACGCCCCTTTGCACTGTATATCTTCTTTGATGCCTCCGGATCTAAAGCATCACCGCCAAGCCCATACACTGTCTCTGTCGGAAACGCTACAAGCTCACCGGCTGCAATCAAATCACCTGCCTCCTGCATGAGCTTATGGTCTAAATTGTCCTGATCTATTTTTATAATTTTTGTTTCCATTTTATATCCTCACCGCACATACTACAGTAATATACCATGTGCAAACACCAGTTTTTCTAAATAATCATGTGTTTTTATTGTAACACTTCAGAGCTACCTCGAGAGCAGGAAAATCTGCTGCTTACATGTAAACATGACGTATCATCTTTTGTTCCCGGAGGTTCTAAATTGTTTTCTATTTATTATACAATAGTAACAATAGCATTTCAAGTTTTACTCAATATTTGGTAATTTTTATATAAGATTGTGTAAAAGTAAGTACAATTTTATTTGGCATTGCATTATTCTGTGTTTTGTACTACAATGCAGATAAGCCAATAACGGCGAATAATGATCATTATTTTATAAGGAGGATTTCATTATGGCATACGTAATTTCTGATTCATGCGTTAGCTGTGGTACATGTGCTGGTGAGTGCCCAGTAGGAGCTATCTCTGCTGGTGATTCACAGTACGTAATCGATGCAGATTCTTGTCTCGATTGTGGTACATGTGCTGGTGTTTGCCCAACTGGAGCAATCAGCCAGGGCTAATTTTTAGCATACTGTAAGAAATAAAGACGACCTGTTATGGGTCGTCTTTTTTTGTGTTGTAATCGTCTTTGTATTGTAATCATTTTTATGCTGTAAGCGTTTTTTGCAGTAATTATTTTTATAGTGTAAGCGTTGTCATGCATGCTCTACAGTCTCACCGGATTAAGCTCATGCGTATGCGTCTTGTCGCGTCCCTTCTTTCCCTTGGTGTCTGCAGCGCTTATTTTTGTATCTGCAGGCATGTCCGCGTTCCTTTTCCTGGAAAAAAGCCCCTTTCTGCGCAGATTTCCGCGTATGGCAGCATCCAGCTTTTTATATCTCTCCTCCTGCGCAATATCCTGTTCGCGCATCAGATAGTTCATTTCCTTTAATATCCGCTCCTGCACCTCAGTGGATATCTGTTGACTCAGCTCCTCATTGTTCAGTGCTATGGCTCTCCCCACGATATTGCTCATCAGCTCGCGAAACTCATCCATACGCTCATCTGCCGTGCGGCTTCGATATGTATGATTGTATCCCGGCAGCTCATCGTGATATGCCGGATTATACCCTGACATCTCCTGTTTCACCGTCTGATTTGTGATATTCGTGTAATTTACAGGCTGCACGGATTTTTCCATAGCCGCAGGATTCGGTGGATTTAATGGCTCACCTGGTGCATCCGAATGAAGCATATCGCGGATTGCCCGAAGCTGATACCCCTTCTCCTTGAGCTCCTTTATCCTTAAAAACTGCTTTATATTATCTCTCGTATAGTATCTGTGACCAAGTTCATTTCTAGGCACATCAAGTCCCAGCTCATCCTCCCAGTAACGCAACACATGAGTCTCCACATCCACGGCAGCTGCCGCATCGGAAATCATGTAACGTACTTTCTCCAAATTGAAGTCCTCCTGTCTGAAATTATATTTTATTCGCTATACGCTTTTGGCACATCGAAAAGAACCAGCACTGCGAAAAAAGTTATATCGCTGTACTGGTTCAATTATAGCCTTGATAGAACTCTCATTCAATTGGTTTCGGTCGCAACTTTCGACATATAACTCTCTGTCTTAAGCTATCCAAACAGCTCCTTAAGAGCCTGTGCATTCTGTGCATCCGCAGATTTCCTGTTCTCCTGCTGTATCTGCGTATAAACCTCCTTGCGGTAAATCGGCACCTCCTTCGGTGCACTTACACCGAGCTTAATCTGGTCGCCTCTGATTTCCAGAATAGTAATCTCGATGTCATTATTAATCACCAGAGATTCACCCTTTTTTCTTGTAAGAGCCAGCATACTATTCACCCGCCCTTTCTTTTTTCCCTTTTATGATGTCATAAATCGGGAAGTGCACCTTGTAGTCATCCTCAACTATAAGCTGTGCTGCTTTGTTGCTGTCGGTATTGACCACAATAGGAGCCTTTAAATTGCAGGCAATCTTTGTGATGTCGCTAGGCACATTTACAGTGACGATCACATACATATTCTCCTCATTCAGATCTCCAAGAGGCGCAAGAAGCTCCTCGTTGACCGTCGGCTTGTAGTCCGGCATGATGATATCCGGTGTCATGACAGGAAATGCAATGTCTCCATCATCCATCGATTGAAGCCACATGATAGACTTCTTATCATTCTCCTTCTCCGAATTGTATATCAGAGTGTAGTTTTTCAGCTCCGAAAAGCCTATCATCCCCTTCTCCATTGTGATGATTTTGTCCTGTGGGATGTCAATTTCCCCAAATATTCTCGTTTTTGCCCTCATGGCTTCCTCCTTACAGATAATCAAGCAACGTCTGTGAATTAGCCTTTGATGCCGCTGTCAGACTGGACTGATATGCATTGTACATAGCGTAAAAATCAATGATTATATCAGAAATATCCCTATCCTCATTTGTCGATTTAAGCTCCTCTATGGTCGTCTGCTGCTCATCAACTCTGTTCTTGATAAGAGTGACGCGGCTCTTTGTGCTTCCCGAATTGGTGAGTGCCAGATTTACCTTATTCAAATGATCATCAAAGCGTGTGATGTACTGGCTGTAGGTCTTTTGCAAATTGTTGTCGGCATAGTCAGCCTCCTGCTCTGCAGCCTCTAAATATGTCTTAAGCTTTGCCTGTGAATCCTTGTCAGAGTACTGCTGTTGCTGCATCATCTTCTTTATCTGTGAGACCTTGTCGTGAGCATTGACAGCATTCTGAACTACATCAATCAACTCATCCACATCACGCTTGATGCCTGTATCCATTACGTCCTTCGCCTGTGTATTGACAGTGATATCGGTGCTGTTTGCCACTGTGTATTTGATTTCCTGACTTGAAAACTTAAAATCCACTACCTTTGATGGATCGGAGTATATGATATCTCCTGCTGCATCATGAGGTACATTGCCACCTGCATCGAGTGTCACAGCATTTGTAATATCCTTGCAGTTGTAATAATACTCAGGTCTAGCATCACTGCTGTCAAAGCCTGTCTTTACATATGTGACAGACAGCTTCTTTTCATTATTCTTAATTGAAGCAGCTACATTTTTACCAAAAACAAATTCACCGGTTTCCTGTATATATGCCGTATCATCAGCAGAGAGCTTTGATGGGTCAAAATCAGACACACTCTTGTATACAGTATAATCTGTGCCCTGTGTCAGCTCTTTTCCATCGATAGAAAGCTTCACATCGTCTGTCGTATTACCGTAGCCCAGACGGATTCTCTGGAAGCTGTGCTCTGTGACATCTGTGGTACAGTCAGGTGTTGCCGCATTTATACTATTGGGAACAGTCACGCCATTTGTATAATACCGCTTCTCTGACAAATCAGCGGCAGAAAACTCCTGTGTTATCTGATATGTGCTCTTTGTGTCCTTCTGGAATGTGAGCTTTGATGATGTGCGGTAGCCCGTAAATACCGTTCTTCCTGCGTAGTCTGCATTGCCCTCTGTATACACCTGCTCTGACAGCGCTGTAAGCTGCTGTAATATAGTGTTTCTGTCATCAGCTGTGAGCGTATCTGTAGAGCCGTTTACACACTGTGTACGGATATCTGTGAGGAGTGATTTCATGTTGCTAAGGGCTGTCTCTGTGACATCCATCCACGAAGAAGCATCCGGGATATTGTTGTCCTTGTACTGGTCAAGATGCGACAGGCTGGTCGACAAGCGAAGCGATCTGATTGCGATAACCGGATCCTCTGATGCCTTGGATATCTTCTTTTGAGTAGTCATCTGGGTATTGTATTTGTCCACCAAAACCTTTGTTGAATTGATATTGGTCTTGGTATTTCCCATTATCATATTGTTTGTGATTCTCATATTATGCCTCCTGCTTCTATGCCACGCCCGTATCGTTTATGAGCTTATCAAGCATCTGGTTCATAACCGATATGATTTTAGATGCCATATTGTATGAATACTGGAACTTCACGAGGTTTAATGCCTCCTCATCCTCATCCACACCTGATACCGATGTTCTTTGGTTTGCAATAGTCTGCTCCAGATTGCTATAGAGCTTGTTGTAGGTCTCTGCCTTTTCCGTATCCACTGACACATTGGAGATGATTGTCTCAAGGAATGATTCCGCTTTATCGCCTCTGTATACTGTTTTCTCCGACTGCAGCTTCTTTAACTCATCAACTATATCACATGAATCTGTCTTGACATAGTCTGTGGAAGTCGCAAAAAGCGATACATCGTTCATCACATCCTTGTTTACGGAGAAATTGGCCGCTGTCATCCTGTAATACGTGTTGGAGCTGCTGTTTATTGTGGCAGTCTGTCCATCAGGCAGCTTGCTGTAAGCCTCTGATTCCGAGAAATCATATACCTTGGCTGTGTTTGTGATTGCTTCAAAAAATGTAGGTGGTGTATCCCCATTCAGATTCTGTCCTTTGCTCTCTATCTGATTGAACATCTCTGAAAAATTTCTGACAAACTCGTTGAGCTGTGTCATATAGTAAGGGATTCCCCTCGCATTTATTGCAGAGCCCGCATTTAAAAGATATCCCTCTGCCACAGTCTTTTCAGGGTCTGCTATGGCCTTGTCCTTGCTCAGATTAAATGTTACAGACTTGATATTGCCCTGCGCATCCACCTGTGCCTCCCAGCTGTCATAGCTGTAGCTGATATTATTTACAGTGATTTTGCCGTCCTTGTCCGGCAGATTGAGTGATTTTATATTGTCTATTGATATATTCTCCACTGTGAGCGAATACGAATCAGCCTTTGTGACCTTACCCTTGAAATTCTCCAGATTATCACCGTCTCTCACCTCAAAGAGAGCTTTCAGGCTTCCCCCTGCGGTTCCGGCTGTCGCGGAAAACTCCATCTTAGTATCTTCCCAATATATTTTATACAGATCGTCGTTGTCTGTCTGATTGTTTTTCGTCTTTGACGACTCACAGATGAGCTTTCGGTAATCCTTGCCCTCCACAACCTTCTCTCCATTTATATAGAGCGAGAAATTTGTGCCGCCCAGGTTGTCTCCATTGGTGTTTTGCACCTCTGTCTCATTATAAGATACATTAACAATCTTGGACAGGCTGTCGATGAGATTCGCCCTCTCATCCCTAAGTGAGCCGGCCTCGACACCGGTTCCTGTCTCTATCTGGTTAATCTCCTTATTTAACAGTGAAATTTTCTCACTGATTGAATTGATTTTGTCTACGTTGTTTCTGATTTCTTCGTTGCAGTCATCCTGCAGCTTTGAGAGATTGTCACTCATCTGGTTGAAATATGTACAAAGACTCTGTGCACTGCTGATAAACTGATTTCTCACTGTCTTGTCGGACGGCTTGCTGCGCAGTGTATCAAGGTCTGAAAACATCTGTGAAAAAACACTTGAAAATCCCTTTACCGATGAACCGTTATCCTTAAAATAGTTCTGAATCTGGTTCATGTAATAAAGCTTCTGCTCATAGCGTCCATAGCATGAATTATTTTCCCAGTATTTATTGTCATAGTACAGGTCGCGCTGCTGCTTGATTGAGGTGACTGTAACACCTGTGCCGACGCTGCCGTAGCGGGCTGTGACATTTATGGCATCCTTTGCCTGCAGGGTAGCCTCCTGCCTGGTGTATCCGGTCGTCTTGACATTGGCTATGTTGTTGGCTGTTGTATTGGTCGCTACCTGAAATGAGCTCAGAGCGCTTGACCCTATATGTAATCCAAAAAATGTTGAAGCCATATCGACTCCTCCTGTTCATACTCTCTTGTCGTATCCTAAAACTATATGAGCTGTACTATGAGCTCAGTCATCTGACTGATTACTGTGATAAAACGGCTTGATGCATTGTAGGCCGACTGATACTTGATCATATTCGTCAGCTCCTCGTCGCTCGACACACCCATTATCTGGTTTCTCTGGTTGTCTATGGCCGCTGCTGTCGATGTCATAGTATCTGATGATGCCTTATATATGCTGCCGTTTGTTCCGAGATGCGAGATTATCTTGTCATAATATCCCTCAAAATTGCACTTCGACGTATCCTTTGGGTTGATGTATAGATTCTCTGCTGACCACGCCTTTGTAATCTGGTCTGCAAGGCCATAGTTTGCGGCTCCGTCCTGCTTGTATGACGGCATCAGTGTCACCTGTGCCGCAAGCTTTGGATTTACTGAAACATTTCCAAGCTTGTACCATGATGAGTTGTTAGCCTTTGTCTCATCATTGTATACATAAAACTGTTTGCCATCTATTTCCATCTGCGTGTAACGGTCATATCCTTCTCTTGCAAAGAGCTCATGCGGTGGCAGGCTGCCATCAGCTCCTACCGAGCAGTTTGCCGTATCCAAAACCGTGTATGTGGTACCGTCTGCCGCTGTGTATGTGGTATTCGGACAAAATATATCGTTCATGGCCATCATGATGTTTCGCGCCAGATATGATATCTCGGCCTGTGTTTCCATGACCACATTGTCCTCCACCCTACTGTAATTCTCCTCGCTCATGAAATCATAGGTGCCATACTCTGAGCCTCTTGATACAAGGAGTGCCTTCAGGCTTCCTATATCATTATTCAGGCTGGTTGCTATGTTGGTGGTCTGCGTGCAGCCGACTCTTTCAGCCAGCGCTGACGGCAGCGCAACGTCGCTAAACACCGGCATATAGCTCTCCTGTGTAGTAATATGAGGCCAGTACGGTGTATAAAAGCCTGTACCCTTTTCCTCGGTCAGGCCTATATGGTTACACTTGTTATCCTGTACAAACTGCTGTCCCTCGAGCTTGATACGCACGTAGCCGGTGGAATCCTCCTCAGCCTCTATCTTAGCGTAACCTGCGAGCTCATCAATCAGACTGTCCCTGGCATCGCGCGCTGTCATGGCAGTCTCTACACCGCCTGACTCTGTCTTTTGAATCTCAAGGTTGAGCGCATAAATCTTGTCGCCGATTTCGTTGATTCTGTCAACCTGGTCTTTAATTTGTAAGTTGATATTTGACTGGTATTTCTGAAGATCAGAATAAACCGTATTGCATCTGGTCAGAAAAAGCTCGCTCTTTTGGATAATAAGGTTCTGATTCGTCGAATTCGTCGGATCCTTGCCATACTCCTGAAAAGCCTGCCATAGCTCTGATATACTCTCCTTAAACTCAGCACCGTTCATCTCCTGCATGATATCCTCCACATATGATGTGGTGCTGTAAAGTGTCGAGTAAAAGCCCTTTCGACCATTCTCCTGCCTATACGATTTATCTAAGAATATATCCCTGACATGTGCCACATCCGATACGGAAACACCCAGTCCGCTCTGCTGGATGTTGGTGCCTGCTGTAGGGTTATTTCTGGTGATATAATGTTTGTCTGAAAATCTTACCTGCTGGCGCACATAGCCTGTCGTATTGACATTGGCCATGTTGTTTGCTGTTGTATTAAGAGCATTCTGCGAGTTTTTAAGTCCGGAACTACCTACGTAAAAACTTCCGAATCCATTTGCCATGTTCCTGTCCTCCCGGTTAATGATTATTGCTTTGCATCAAAACCGCTGCTGCCTAAGATATCGCCTGTGTTATATGCATTTCTGTCATAATTGGCGGTCTCCGGCGCCTGTTTCATGCTCTTGAACAGGGTGATGTCAAACTCTGTAAGCTCTATTGCCTGAGCAAGTAATTGTGAGTTTAAATCGTTGATTTCTTTCATCTGTGCAGCTGCTTCAATCAGACTGTCGCGCGCTGCCGTAAGCTTCGCCTGAATATCCGGCTGTGTACCGAGATATCCAATCAGCCTTGTGACTGTCATCTTCTCATCTGATTTGCCCAGTACATTGGCAATATCTGTGAGAAGTGAAACCTGCTTATTGCTCATAATAAGAAGCTCATCGCCTGCCTGCTGATCCAAATCAGTCAGTGCTTCAAGCGCAGGGATATCGGCATCTATGATTATCTGACGTTTCTTCTCCCCATTTGCAGCGAGTGTTCTGTATACTTTTTCTTCCTCTGTGAGCACATTTATAAGCTCTTCCACTAAACTAGCCACTATAAAATCCTCTTTTACCTTTGATATATGATATGATTATCATATTACAGAGAGTTGTACCTCTCTAACAGCTTGCTGGCGAAATCATCTCCACTGACCTCATACTGTCCGGAGTCTACCATGTTCTTAAGCAAAGCGACTTTATCTTCCCTGATGTCCGAAGCCTCTGATACTGCTTTTTTCGCAATCTGGTAATCTCTACCGGCCTGCGAAATTGATACCTGATCAGACATCCTCGACGCGCTTTGTGTCTTTGCTGTCTTTGTTGTTCTTGATACGCCATACAACTGGGCTATCTGATTATATGCATCTATACGCATAACAGGATCTCCTTTCTATTTATATTTCATCCTTGAAATATGTAAATTTTGCTTCCTGACATATTTATCGGATGTTTTTTTTATTTCTTTATAGACCGTGGAAAATTTTTGGTTACCGTTCGCATCCGCCTGTGAGAATCGTTGTGATGTGAGTGGATTTAATCCCCTCTGTCACTGTCTGCAAAAGTATGCGGTATGTATCCTCCACAAGCTCACAGTCCGACGGTTCAATCCCAAGCTCTGCTGCTTTTTTTAGAATGAACCTGACCTTGTCATCATCATGCTCCACCGCATAGATGTCATCAAACATACCTGCATAGTATCTGTCTAAAAATCTGCGCTTTGCAGCTGTCTCGATTTTTGTGCCTGATGTGGTAAGCACATACAACTTCGTGCCTTTTTCCTTTGCCTTCATGGCATACTCCTTTACCTGCATCACAGGACGGCACCACTCATATGTATCCTCACCATGCTTACTGCAGTAGTCTGCCCACTGCACATCTGACATTCCTATCTGAAATTTTCCGTTTACCTTGTAGCACGGACTGCTTAAAGTGCCGTCTACGTCTATGAACATTGCCTGCATAGTGTCTGCTCCTATATAGTTAGTTTATGTTGCTATAATAACATGATTAAAGGGTCAAAATGTATTTTGCCCCTCATTTATGGTTAATCAGTGGAAATTTCCTAATCCTACCTGCTCATATCATAATAGCGCGCATATATTCCGTCCTGTGCCAAAAGCTCCTCATGTGTGCCTCTTTCAGCAATGCCACAGTCAGCTACCACGAGAATTTCGTCCGCATTTCTGATTGTCGAAAGCCTGTGGGCAATTGTGATAGTCGTTCTGTCCTTTGCCAGCTCCTCAAGACTTTTCTGGATAAAGCGCTCGCTCTCATTGTCAAGGGCACTGGTTGCCTCATCAAGTATTAGCACAGGCGGATTTTTAAGGAACACCCTCGCAATGGAAATCCTCTGCTTCTGCCCTCCTGACAATCTGGTGCCTCTCTCACCGACAAACGTATCGTATTTATCCGGCAACTCCATGATAAAATCGTGTATATTCGCCTTTTGGGCCGCATCTACAATCTCATCCATCGTCGCATCCGGCTTTCCATAGGCTATGTTGTCCTTTATGCTTCCGCCAAACAGATAAACATCCTGCGAAACCAGTCCAATCTGCGAGCGAAGACTCTCAAGCGTGAGCTTTCTCACATCATTTCCATCTATTGTGACCCTGCCCTCCGTCACGTCATAAAACCGCGGAAGCAGTGAGCATATTGTCGTCTTTCCGCTTCCTGACGGTCCAACAAGCGCAATTGATTTTCCTGCCGGTATCTCAAAGGATACATGCGAAAGCACCGGTGTATCATCATCGCTATAGTGGAACGAAACATCCTCGTAACAGACATTTCCCTTTACATTTTTAAGCGGTTTTGCATCAGCAGCATCAACTATATCCGGCTCAGTTTCCACCACCTCTAAGAATCTTCTAAAGCCCGAAAGCCCCTTCTGCATCATCTCAGTCAGCTCTACAAGTATCTGGATAGGACTGATAAAGATGCCTATATACAGCGCATACATGGCAAGGTCGGATGCCTCCATCCTTCCATGTGCTATCAAAAAACCACCAAATACCAGCGTAACAAGATACATCATCCCCTGGAAAAATGCATTTCCGCTCATAAAGCTTCCCATACATCTGTAATTTGCATCCTTTGAAATCAGGAAATTTTCATTACTTCTGTTAAATTTTTCCTGCTCGATACGCTCATTGGCAAATGACTGCACCACCCTTATGCCCGCCAGAGTATCCTGAAGACTCGAATTAATATCACCGATTTTTCGCCTGTTATCCATAAAGGTTTCCTGCATTTTCTTATTCTGGCCATATGAAAATACAAGCATAAGCACCACAAGAATAAGCATAGGAACCGCAAGCATACGGTTTATCATAAACAGAAAAATGAACGAACCGATTATCTTTATAAGCGATATAAAAAGATTCTCCGGTCCGTGATGCGCAAGCTCCGATATATCAAACAAATCGGATACGAGCTTGCTCATCATCTGTCCTGAATTATTCTGATCATAATACGAAAAAGAAAGCTTTTCATATTGGTCGAAAAGCTCCTTTCTCATGTCGCGCTCCATCCTCGCTCCCATCATGTGCCCCGCATATGTCACATAATACCTGCACGCAGTCTGTATGATATATGCCACCAAAAGGCCTATTGTAATAGGAATCAGCGCAGAAATGATTTTTCCCGGTACTCCTGCAAAAAGAGTTTTGGTCAGCGTGCGAAGCAGCTGCGGAAACGCCAGATCTATGGCACTGATTATTGTTGCGCAAAGCAGGTCTATGAAAAAGACTGCTTTGTAGGGTTTGTAGTATTTGATGAATTTCTTTAATGTTTGCATGGTGTTCTCCCGGGATGTTCTTTTTAAAACAATTTGTTTCTCAACGTACATCATTATATATAGGTAAACCTATATATGCAATAGGATAACCAATGAAAAAACAGCGGATAACACCTGATAAATAACATAGATTTCGTCTGTAGACGAAATCTATGCGAAATTTTCACCTTGTTATGCGAAATCCATGTGAAATCACAGTTGTTATATTTCGCATAATGACATATAATATAATCAAAGTATTGCTATTAAATTATTATGCGGAGGTGCCACATGGAATATTTATCTTGCTCAGATGCATCAAAAGCAATGGGATTTTCTGTACGAAGAATCCAGCAGATGTGCAAAAACGGTGAATTGCCCGGTGCAATAAAGGAAGGACGTAAATGGTTAATCCCTGACGAAACCATACACATGAATCATTTCGCGAAAAATAAATCTCTGCCAATAGGTGTATCTGATTTTAAGCTTGCAACCACCGGCTATTATTATGTAGATAAGACTCTGATGATACGTGATTTTCTGGATAAAAAGCCAATGGTATCTCTTTTCACACGCCCAAGGCGTTTTGGAAAAACTCTGAATATGGATATGCTGCGCGTATTTTTTGAAAAAACAAACGAGGATACATCTGTTTATTTCAAAGACAAACAGATATGGCAATGCGGCGATTACTACACTAAACACCAAGGACAGTATCCTGTCATTTTTTTGACCTTCAAAGATGTTAAAAGCATGACCTGGGAAGAAACCTTTCAGAAAATCCGCAGGCTTATATCTCTGGAATTTATACGACATAACGAGCTTGAGACAAGTTCTGTTTTAACCGCTTACGAAAAAGAACAATATCATCTTCTTGCCAAAGACAGCGGGGATGAAGTCGATTGTCAGATGGGTCTGCAGCTTTTATCATTACTGCTTCATAAGCATTATGGAAGGGAATGTATCATTATCATTGATGAATATGACACACCCATCCAGCAGGGGCATACCTGCAATTTCTATCCGGAAATTGTAAATTTCATGCGCAATTTTTTCTCAGGAGGACTCAAGGACAATCCACACCTTGCCTTTGGCTTTCTTACAGGAATACTGCGTGTAGCAAAGGAAAGTATCTTCAGCGGCATGAACAACCTGAAAACCTATTCTATCCTAGATGATGGCTACAGCTCTTATTTTGGTTTTACTGAAAAAGAGGTAAAAGACATGCTGCGATACTATGGAAAAGACGATAAATATAACGAGCTCAGCGAATGGTACGATGGATATCGTTTTGGCAATACAGAAATCTTTAATCCATGGTCTGTAATCAATTATATCTCTGACAACTGCTTTCCGAAAGCATTCTGGCAATCCACCGGCAGCAATGAGATAATCGGAGAAATTATCCAGACAGCTACGCCTGAAATTACCAAAGACCTTTATAAGCTGCTCTGTGGTGAAAAAATCGCAGCCTATATTGATACCGGTGTTATCTATCCCGAGGTTCAGAATAATCCATATAGTATATACAGCTTTCTTCTGGTAGCCGGATACCTGAAGGTTGCCAATATTTATCCGCAAAGCGATGGAAATTTCATGTGTGATGTTGCTATTCCGAACAAAGAAATTACTTTTGTTTACGAAAAGGAGGTTCTAAACCGCACCAACCAAAATAGCCTTGCCATATCTATCAGTCAGGCTATCTTTTCCAAGGACACGCAAAAACTCCAGGCTCTGCTGGAGGATTTTATGGTAAAAAGCATTTCTTCTATTGATGGAGCTAATGAAGGCTTCTATCACGGAATGATGCTTGGTCTTTGTGCCATACTTGGAAACCGCTACAAGATACGCTCAAACCGCGAATCAGGCCTCGGTCGATTTGATATTCAGCTTATGCCTTTAACAAAGGGAATGCCCGGATTTATCTTTGAATTTAAACACACTAAAGATGAACATACCGATTTATCTGCATTAGCCGACAGCGCCCTGCAACAGATAGAAGCAAAGAAATACGACACAGAGCTGCGCGATAATGGTGTGAATTCAATTATAAGCATCGGTATTGCTTTTAGAGGGAAAAGTGCTGTGGTGAGGAGAGGCTAAAAATCTCACCGAATATTAGTATAATCCAAAAAGAAGCACATGCAGCTTGCCACCCTATCACCATCATTGCGATACAAATGAGGCTGATCGGTCTCAAACTTATACACCTGTCCCCTATGGATTTCCTGCACATGGTCGTGACACTCGACCGTTAGCACACCGTCTGTGACTGTAAGATATTCGCGTGTTTTCTCGCCGTGCCCACCGCTTGTATACACGCCGCCCGGCTCCACATCGATACGGTATACCTCAACCTCCCTTGAGTCCTCGTATGGGAAGCAGGTCCATACCCTGTACTGTCCCAAAAGCTCCTTTGTCGGGACCAGATCATCCGGAGATATGAGCGCATAGTCCACTCTTGGCGGATCTATAAGTCTTTGAAACTCAATTCGCAGACCGCTTGTGATTTTACCAAGCACTCCGATAGATGGATTCGCTGTGCCCTTTTCTATCTGAGCAAGCATGCTTTTACTCACACCGGTCTGCTCTGCTACCTGATCTAAGCTCATGCCCTTTGACTGACGTATTCTTTTTAAATTTTCAGATACATTGTGTGACAGATAATCCATACTCATATCTCCGTTTTTGCATTTAATTTTCTAACTATACTGTTTATAATCATATAAGGTAACTATTCGGAATAGTTACCTTATATGTTGTATTTTATAAGTTTACAGTGCCCTGCGATACAGCATCTCAATATCGCACTGGCGTGAAGCCCTTGGATTGACAGCAATGTTGCCGCTCTTCATGGCATCGACAGCCATCGGCTCTATCTTGCTTTCTATCTCTTCCTTTGTGACTGTTCCGTTTTTGCTGGCATTGTTGATTGCGATGGTCAGATTCTCAGGGATTCCGATGTCTGTGCAAAGCTCCCTGATTGCATCTACAAGCATCATAGGCTCAAATTCGTCCGCATACGCAGGAATCGGGCTTATATCATTGTAGATGGTCAGATACTTTCCATGGTCTGCAAGCGCATTGTACTCTGCGATTACAGGGAGCAGCACTGCATTTGCCACTCCGTGAGGCACATCGAAAAATGCGCTGACCGGATGACTCATCGCATGCACATTTCCAAGCCTTGCAAATGAGAATGCTATTCCTGCAAAAAGTGAGCCTGTCATCATAGCTTCTGCAGCCTCGATATCGTTTCTGTTTGCTACAAATCTGCGGATATTTTTACCGATAAGTGCCATCGCTTTTTCTGCCAGTGCATCAGAAAATGGCGAAGCCGCTGTAGATACATATGCCTCCTCTGCATGGATAAATGCATCAATTCCGCAGGCTGCCGCTACGCTTGCCGGTGCTGTTGTGATGAGCTGGGCATCTAGTATCGCATATTTTGGCAATATCTCGTAGCTGAATACTGTGAGCTTATAGTTTCTGCTATGATCTGTGATTACAGAGAATGCTGTCACCTCTGAGCCGGTTCCTGCGGTGGTTGGTATCGCAATGAGCGGTACGATTGGTCCCGGCACCTTGTGTGCTCCCTCATAGTCTGTGACGCTTCCGCCATATTTGGCAACCACACCCACTGCTTTTGCCACATCCATCGGTGAGCCACCTCCGAATGCCACGATAAAGTCTGCGCCCGACTCCAGGTATTTTGCTGTGGCTTTCTCCACTGTTGTGACAGATGGATTTGCCTCTATATCTGTAAAAGTGTCTGCTTTTATGTCAACTGATGCCAGATAATCTGCTGCCTTTTTTACAAGTCCCATCTTCTCAAGATGAGGTCCTGAAATGATGAGTGCATGCTTACCTCCAAGTTTTTTGGCTATTTCCGGCAGCTTTGAAAGACTGCCCTTTCCCACTGTGATGTCCTGTGGCACCGAGAAATTAAATGTTTCCATATATAATCTGTCCTTTCCGAATTTTTGTATCTTATTTCATTTTCATGTATATAATTTTACGCTTTTTGCGTTTTATTTTGCCTTCTTACATCCCGTTTTTCAATCTTACGTTTTTGGATGTACTAGCTTGCTTTCTTTGCAAGTACCCTGTCTATTGCAGCATCGATAACCTTATCCAGTTCAACCTCATCTGCCTCCGGCATAAGTGTTGCAGCATCCTCATCTGAGATGAGCTCAACAAGTGTACCAAATGACTCCTTGTATTTCTTTTTACAGAAGACGAAGAATACCACGCCGAGCGCACACCATGCAAGCACGATGCCCCACTCCTGGGCGATAAGTGTTCCGCCGCTTCCCGGTATACAGTACATGGCAACCATGAAGCCTGACATGATGACCGCCATCGTTCCAAAGAACTTGTATGCGGGAACCTTGTAAGGTCTTGGCATATCCGGCTTCTTCTTGCGAAGAATAATAAATGAAAGAGCAACCATGCAATATGCCACACAGCAGCCAAAGTTTCCGGCATCACTGATCCATACAAGCATTTTTCTGCCTGCAAAAGGTGCAAGCATTGTGAGAGATCCGATGAGAATCAGTGCATTGATAGGTGTCTTGTGCTTTGGATGAAGCTTTGCAAAAAACTTCGGAATCATATATGACTCTGCCATTGAGTACATGGCACGCGAGCCCCCGAGCAAAAATGAGTTCCATGAGGTTACGATACCGCACATTCCGCCGACTATTATAACCTTTGCCATTATCTTTGTGTTGAATGCGGCAGCCATTGCATCTGCTGTGACAAGTCCTGTTGCCTGCTCTGAATCAACAATTGCCTGTGGGCCCATGACAAGACCTACCGCAACAATGACAAGTGCATAGAACACAACTGCCAGAACTACTGATAAGATAAGTATTGAGCCGATTTTCTTTGCCGGAACATTGATCTCCTCAGCCGCCTGAGGTATTACGTCAAATCCGATAAAGTAAAATGGTGACAGAGCTGCCACTCCGATAATTGCCTTTACGTTCAGACCTGCAGAGCTGCCTGCAAACATCTGTCCATCCAGGTTATCAACTGTTCCATTGATTACCGATGCAATTATCAACAAAATTCCGGCGCCACCAATAATACATGTGAGCACAGTCTGCAAAATCGCTGCTGTCTTTGCGCCGATAATGTTTATCATCATGATTAAAAATGCCACAACTATCGCCACAATAAGCCATGAAGCATAGATATCAAAGCCTGCTACCGTATACAGATATCCCTTCAAAAAGCCCGGCCACAGATATGTGATGATTGTTGGGAAAGCGCATGCCTCAAAGCATGCCACACTGACATATCCAAGGATAATCATCCACGTACATATGAATGAACCTGTCGAACCCATTGCCTTGTAGCTGAATACATGCTCGCCACCGCACTGAGGCATGGCTGCTGTCAGCTCCGCGTAGGTCATTCCCACGAAAAATATCATGATACCGCCGATTACAAAGCCGATTGCGGCACCGAGCACTCCGCCCTTTTCAATCCAGCCTCCGGTTGAGACAACCCAGCCCCAGCCAATCATGGCTCCAAATGCAATTACAAGTACGTCCCAGGCATTCAGGACTTTGTTAAATTCTGATTTTTTCTGTTCCATTACTTGTCACCTCCAGCTTCTGTCTTACTTTCATTCTCTACCACTTTTCTTGCCAGAGACTCAATAAGCTCCGCTGTGCCATCCACTCCTAACAGGCTGCTGTCTATAAGCATATCCCTGTTGTGTCTATCGCCTCGGTTGCTTCCTGTCAGCGCCATATGACGCTTATGATAACGCTTATCCTTTTCAGTAATAAAAAGCTTTGCATCATCCTCCGACAAATTGTGGCTCTTCATTACGTTTTCAATCCTCACTTCATCCGGTGAATATATGAAAATACGTAAAATCGGTTTATGTTCCTTTAGTATATAGTCTGCTGAACGACCGATAATCACGCATGACTCACGGTCTGATAATTTTCTGATTATGGTTTTCTGGACGTGAATTGCACGCTCTGTGAGGTCTGCATATTTGGAGAAAGAGCCTCTGACATCACCCTCTGCACCTTTTCCGGCGATAGTGATACCTTCCTCAACCTTTTCCATGATATCCTTCGGAATACCGACCTCTTTTATGATTTCATCTACAGTATCCCTGTCATAAAATTTGATTCCCAGGTCTTTAGCAACCTTTTTGCCAATCTGGTTTCCTTTAGCGCCATATTCGCATCCTATTGTAATAACAAGATGTGCCATTTCGTTCCCCTCGCTTTTCTTATATATACATCTTTATGCTATGTTGATATGAAAGTCGCTAAGGTATGCATCGACGATACCTTTTGACCCTTTAATCATATGTTGTTATATAAACTTGTTCCGCTTAGTTACCTATATTCTTTGTTCAAAAGAAGGGCGCACGAAGCTAATCGTGACGCCCTTGTCCTTTATCCGGCTCGTAAAATCTGCCGCAATATATTCTGTTGCCTGCCTCAAATATAATTCAAACCTTCTATGAAAGTGACTCAACAGTCTCCTTTATAATATCAAATGCCTTGTCGCACTCTTCCTCACTTACGATAAGCGGTGGAACCATACGGATGATATGGCTTCCGATTGCTGTGATAAGCATATGACGGTCGAAGCAGCCATGCTTTACATCTACACCTGAGATTGTATCGTCAAACTCAACACCAACTAAGAGTCCCTGATGTCTTACCTCTTTTACGTGTGGAAGCTTCTCAAGCTTAGCTGCGAAATAATCACCAACCTTCTTTGCATTTCCGGCAAGATCTCTGTCAAGCAGCTCGTTTACTTCTGCAAGTGCTGCTGCACAGCATACAGGATGTCCACCAAAGGTTGTACCGTGTGAACCGGCTGAGAATGCTTTTGAAACCTCTTCTGTCGCACAGATAGCACCGATTGGCATTCCACCGCCAAGGCCCTTTGCCATAGAAACGATATCAGGTTTGATGCCGTAGTTCATGTAGCTCATTACAGCTCCGGTTCTGCACCATCCTGTCTGAACCTCATCGATAAGGAGGAGCATGCCCTTCTCATCACAGAACTCGCGAAGTCCCTTCATGAATTCAGGTGTTGCAGGATGAACACCGCCCTCGCCCTGTACAGGCTCAATCATGATAGCGATTGTATTCTCTGTACAAGCATCCTTGAATGCCTTTAAGTCATTGTAAGGAGCGTATGAGAAGCCGTATGTCATTGGACCAAAGCCCACCTGGCATCCGTTTCCAGGCTGTCCTGTAGCTGACATAGCACCGAAGGTTCTGCCGTGGAAGCCATCCTTAGCAGTTACGATGTGATATCTGTTTGGACCATATTTCTCTATACCATATTTACGAGCCATCTTAATCATAGCCTCATTTGCCTCAGTTCCTGAGTTCTGGTAGAAAATCTTGTCCATTCCGATAGTCTTGCAGACCTTCTCAGCAAGCAGCGCCTGTGGAATGGTGTATGGATAGTTGAATGTATGCATGATGTCATCCACCTGATCCTTGACTGCTGCAACAACCTTAGGGTTTCTGCTGCCGGCATTGTTTACGGCGATTCCTGCGTAAAAGTCAAGGTATGGTGTGCCATTCTCATCATACAGATACATGCCCTCAGCAGTCTCAGCGATGAAATCAAAACGCTCATATGTCTCAATCATATACTTCTTTACTTTGTCTTTGATGTCCTGTGCTGTTAATCCTGTGTCTTTTAATTTCATAATATATTGCCTCCTAATTTAAATATCCTTGTGATTTTGATAAATAAAAAAGAGCAAAGTGCTTCACCGGTTAGCGTCTTTGCTCTTAAATATTCATAATTAATATGTAGTTGTTTGTTCGTTTTCTTTTGTGTATTATTTTGAACAAGTAAACAATATCACGTTCAATATATTGTGTCAACAATTTTCATTAAAAATGCGAAATACCTCACAATTATCAGTTTAAAGAGGTTTATCCTTAAAATTATTAACACAAATTGCCATTTAATGCTTAAAATATCATTTTAATGTAATGTTTTGTGCATTATATTGTCTGTACATTATTCTGTTGCTATGTTCCTTTTTCATCATCTATATGCATTATAAAGAACACGCTATGCGTTCTTTACAAGCTCCTGTTTACGGAAGGTACGGAACAATCCAATCTGCTCCAGTGCCTTTGCAATGCCGAAAAAGACAATTGAATCTATCGGCCACATAATAAGGTTCTTAAGTGCACGCATTGGAAGAATTGCCATAATTGCCTGTCCATACAGTACCTGCAGACACAGAGTATTGAGAATGACATTGCAGATGAGCATTACTACAAACTTCGCAGCAAGCACTCTCCATATGGTAAGCTTTTTCTTATAAAAGAAACATCCATATAAAACACCTGCAAGCATTACAACAAGTGTAAGCTGTGGACAAAATGATCCTGTAGGCTTCATCAGATACTTGATGATGTCAAGCGCTCCGTGGAAAACAGCTCCGGCAACCGGCCCAAACAGGTAATCAACGATACCATTTGGAATACCGGAAAAACCGATACGGATAAACTGTCCATATTCGATGGAGAAATATCCAAGGATAACGGCAACTGCAGCAAGCATTGCCATAGTTGTGATGGTTCTGACCGATTTAAGCTCTCGGGCAGAATCGGTGAACAAAGTAACGAATTTTTTCATTAAAAAATTACCTCCTTTGCAGACCTCACCGAACTACAACAGGAGATAATTAATATCTTCGGATGCAGCGGGATGCGACTCATGTACCGCAAGATTTTCTTTTCGTCCGGGTGACAACTCCCTGTTCATCCGGCACTTAACGCACATGTGTCTACTCTGCTAAAATTTATTTATTTGTAACGTATTAAAGTATATCACACTCTAATATCAAATCAAGTCTTTTTTATTCAATACAATAATTAAAGGGCCAAAACACCTTTTGACCCTCATATCTTATCATATCATATTATTTTATTTACTCTATCTTGGATCCGGACGATGCTTCATGTCACGGATAGGAATATTGGCAACGAGTGCCGGAACCATTCCGTTGTTAGAATCAGACTCTGTCTCTGTGATTTTCACATCAAGAGCTTCCGCATCAATATCCATATAGCGGGAAATAACCTCAATGATATCCCTTTTCATCATCTCCATCATCTCCGATGAGCAGTTTGCACGGTCAGAAACCAGCACCAGCTTCAGGCGATCCTTTGCAACATTACCAGAAGATTTCTTTTTAAATAAATCCATTATACCCATGGTACGTATCCCCCTTTAATTTTTCTTAAACATATCCTTTAGCTTTTCAAATACACCATGCTTCTGATTTAAATCAAGTAAAGGAACCTCCTCGCCCATTATACGGTGGCAGATATTCATATATGCCTTTCCTGCAAGGCTGTCTGAGCCAACTAACGGCTCACCACGGTTTGTAGAAATAACAATCTGCTCATCATCCGGTACTGCACCTATTAAGTTGACTGCAAGGATCTCTGTTACATCATCCACATTCATCATATCACCGCGCTTAACCATATCGACACGCAGACGGTTGACAATCAGATCAATGCGCTTCATCTCATTTGCCTCGAGAAGGCCAACAATACGGTCAGCGTCACGGATTGCTGATACCTCAGGTGTAGTGACAACGAGTGCACGGTCAGCTCCTGCAACGGCATTCTTGAAGCCCTGCTCGATACCTGCCGGGCAGTCAAGCAGAATATAGTCAAACTCCTCACGAAGCTCATTGATAAGCTCAACCATCTGCTCAGGTGTAACAGCATCCTTGTCCCTTGTCTGGGCTGATGGAAGCAGACACAGATCAGGATATTTCTTATCCTTGATAAGAGCCTGACGGATACGGCATTTGCCCTCAACGACGTCTACGAGATTGTATACAATACGATTCTCAAGTCCCATAACAACATCCAGGTTACGCAGTCCGATGTCAGTATCAATCATAACAACCTTTTTATTTAACTGTGCAAGACCTGTACCAATATTTGCTGTGGTTGTGGTCTTGCCCACACCACCCTTTCCTGATGTGATAACGATTACTTCGCTCATGAACTTTCTTCCTCCTACGTTCCTAAATGCTATTTAAAATATTTTTAGTAATTGGTTCGATGTAAATATATCCATCCTTTGCGATGGCTATCTGCGCCTGCTCCTGTGCCGGCTTTTCCTTGCGCCTTACCCTGTGCTTTGGCTGAGGCTCGTCCGGACTCTTCGCAATCAGATCACCAATCTGAATCTGAATCGGCTGCATATCAAGTGCAAATACAAAGCAACTCCTGTCACCTGTACATCCGGCGTGAACATTGCCCTTTAATGCACCAAGAATAACGATATTGCCCTGAGCTATAATCTTGGCTCCCGGATTGACATCACCTATGATTGTGACCGAAGACTCGCTGGTAATCACCTGACCTGACCTGAGCGTACCACGGTAAAACTGCTCCGGAACACTGACTGTCGCAACATTCTCGCACTGCTTCTGCACTGCCTCATTAAATGCCTCAACCTGCTCCTTCATAATGGCTTCCTGCTCGGTACCACTCTCCACAATGCACAAAATCTCAATTGTGGTATTTTCCTCAATAGCTGCAATTATCTGCTGCTGCTCTTCATCTGAAAGATGCCTTCCCTCAAATGAAATAGCAAGCTTTGCGTTTTTAAAAAAATTGGCGGATGCCTTAAACTTCTCCACAACTGCCTTTATCAAATCAGCAAATGGCATATCCGCATCTAAAATTAAATTGATTCCATATTTATTACTCTTTATCGTAACCGACTGTGACATGAGTACCTCCAATATCATTTAATATGAAATTCATTACTCCTAATTATACATTTTTATGTGGCTTCACGCAACCTTTTTCTGTAGGCTTCATTAGGCTATACTGCCCAACAGACCTTTTATAATCTATTTCTGTTCTGTTTCCTTATCTTCTTTATCCTACTGCCGAAGACAAAACATCAGATTGTCTACACACCATGTCGATAATTTCAAGGAAGTCTTATAAACTACTTCTTAAATTTATATTTCCCTTTTCCGTGACCGGATACCGGTTCAATAATATCTGCCTTTACCAAATTGGAAAGAAGTTTTGAAGCACCTGAACCTTTCAGCTCAAGAAGTTCCATAACTGCACTTCTTCCAAACACCTCATCAAAGCCAAACTTCTCAAAAAGTCTATGGATATGAATCGTCGTTTTTACCGAGAAATCACTACCTTTTTCGGAAAGTACACTGTCAATATCCACTTTTTTGTCCTGAATATCCACTTTTCCATTCTCAATATCCACTTTTGTATCCCCAATGTCCACTTTCTCTTCGTTCAAGAGTCCACTTATATGAAGATTTCGATTACGAAGCTCATTTTTCTCGTTACATATTAGATAAAAGCATGTAAAATTTCTTTTACATAGCTTAATTGCGGTCTATTTAGCTTGTTTCCTGACTACTCAGGAAAAATATTTCTACCCTCGCCCCACCTGTATTTTCAGAATTTGAAAGTTTAATACCTCCACCATATTTTTCAGCCACAGTTTTTGCAAAAAATAGTCCCATCCCATAATGGGCTTCGCCATTTCTACTTGTGTCATCCATAAAAAACTGCTCTGTGCCATGCAATAATGCTTCTTTTGTAAATCCTGATCCGCTATCCTCCACAATGAATGTCAGCCGGCCATCCTGCTCCTTTGCGTCAATATAAATGATTCCATTTTCTTTTGTATGCTCCACTGCATTCTGAATCACATTCATTACGGCTCGGAACATTGGATCATAAGCAATCGTTACCTTTTTATCACTTTGTTCCGCCTTCCAATCTATCTTCTGGTGATAGATTTCTACCAGTCCGAGTGCCTGTTCCTTTATATCTGCGAAAAAATCTTCTAACCTCACCGTTGTATAGGTAACATCACTGCAATTCCATGATTTTGTGACATCTATCAACTGTTTTACATAACTTTGTATCTGTGTTGTGCCGTTCAAAACATAAGTGATATTTTTCTTCTGTTCTGTGGTCAGTTCAGTCTCTGAAAGTAGTTCTGCATTTCCCCGTACAATCGTAAGAGGTGTTTTAATATCATGCGCCAAAGCAGACATCTGCTGTTTCTTTTCCTGCTCTGTTTTCCACTGCTTTTCTAAAGATTCTCGCAATGCATCTCGCATATCATCGATTGCCGATAAACAGTCATCAAACTCTTTGATACCGGAACAGGATGTCTCATATTCCAGATTTTGATCCTTTATTTGTCCGATTGCGTCTAATACAGGCTGCATCTGCTTTTTGATTCTTTTTCCAAAACGTATGGACTGAATGATGATAATCGCTACCGCTCCAATCACAGACATAATAATCATCACATTCTGTGGTCCTATAAAATGCTCCCTCAAAAAAGCTGAATGATATTGAGGTGTCAGGCGATATTGCAATACAACATATTCATTTTCCCTTACAATTACTTTATAAAAATATTTCCCGGATGCGTTTCCGTGCTTTGCAACATTCCATGCTATCTGTTCGTATTGTTCTGACAGATCTCCACCTATTTTCTCTCCATTCTCTGAAAAGATTACATAATCACAAAGTGCGGGAATCATCTCAGCAGTCACTTTATCTGCACGTAGAATCGTATCATATGCTTCATTAATCTTTTGCTCTGCATAATTTGCCGGATAAATACAGCCCACACTAATCAAAAGGTACAGCAGCAGATAAGCAACAATCACCAAACCAACTAATGATCCAAGCATGACCAGTACATATCTCATAAAAATCCTGCTGAGTGCATTGCTTCTCTTTACTCTTCCCATTTATATCCAATCCCCCAGACTGTTTTTATCGGTGTATAATCATAATCCGCAAATTTTGCTCTTATATTTTTGATATGCGTGATTATAGTACTGTCATTACTCTCATTGTCAAAGCCAAAGACCGCTTCCAATATCTGTTCCTTCGAGAAAACCTGTCCTCTGTTTTTAGCCAGAAATTCACAGATTTCGTACTCCGCTTTCGTAAGAGGAAGTTCCTTATCATCAACCAATAGTTTCTTTTGAGATATTTGAATACAGGCCCTCCCCAAAACCATCCGGACAGAATGTTCCCTGTGCTCTCTTCTAAGATGTGCATTGATCCTTGCCCGAAGTTCCATCACTCCAAATGGCTTTGAAATATAATCATCTGCTCCTAAAGAAAGTCCGTTTACCAGACTGTTTTCCTCCGTTTTTGCCGTAAGAAACAAAATCGGACAATCCACAAGTGCCCTGATTCTTTTGCATAATTCGAAGCCATCAATTCCAGGCATCATAATGTCCAGTAAAATCAGGTCATAACGATGTAATTCTTCCATATTAAGTTTCAGCGGATTACTTACTTTGGTAACCAGATGTCCATCCTTATTCAAAATGCTTTCTATCATTTCCAGAATTGCCGGTTCATCATCAACTGCCAGTATTTTTGCCATAGTTTCCCTCGATTCTATTCCGATATTCTGTTTCCTTCCCAGTGGTTTACCCACCAAAAATAGTATACCATACTAATCCCTGTAAATATTAAGCAACCTGGTATGAATGACAACCATTCACCTACACTAGTTTCTCCCAATACAGATTGCAGATAAGTATATGGTACTCTACCCGTCCAGCAGACAAATACATATTTCCACACATAATCTCCAAGTCCGGTAAGCATCAATGCACTAATTAGTCCTGATATAATCCCTGCTCCAATGGATACCCCTTTTCCAAACTGAAAAGCCAGAATCAGCTGCCACAGATAAAGTGGAACACTGCTTCCCCACAGCAGCAATGCTGCAAATATACATCCTTTCATGATTTCGATATCGCTTGATGCGATTCTTCCAAATCCAATTCCGAATATGATTGCTGTCAATAGGATAGAGCACAGACACAAAACCAGTAGCATCAACAGTTTCGATAAAAATGCTGCAGGTTTATCCGGTAAAGACAACAGATTTTGAAAATCACCTGCATTTTGTTCCTGTTCCATCACACTTGCTGTAAAAATTCCAATAAGTACCGGAAGTCCTGCTCCTATTGCCTGATAAAATGCAATCACTTTCATATTTTCATTCCATGGTGAAAAAAAGTAATATATTAAAAATATAACGCTGGTTATAATCGGAATCAGTAAGTGTGCCAGAATCACAGATGTTCCTTTCATCTTTCGCAAGTCTGCATTAAGAGATCTTCCAATCATCTTATTTCACCTCTCTTCTCTCAAACCATTTCAAAAACAGAACCGTTACAAAAACAAACCAGATGATTGAGAGACACATTCCCGGAACAATGACTCCCGTATCCAAAAGAGGATTCCCTGCTTCTGCGGCAAGTCCATTTGGTAAAACATGAAGCAACGGGCACATCATTCGCATAGGGATTGCAGAAACAAGTACATACCAGATTCTGGTTTGTGATATTACCACACCGCTGACGGTAATAAACAGGCAGACGAACAGGTTTACAATCATTCCAAATCGTTCACTTAAAAATAAAGCTACCGGAATCTCCCATAACTCAGAAACCGTCAGAAACAATACTGCAATCAACGCTCCTTTCACTGGAACATGTGTCGTTAGAAGAAAGCCTCCAAGCGTTGCTCCTGCAAACACAATCACATTAGAAAACAAAATCATGTACCCAATATAAATAATTTTCCCCAGCAACAATTTTCTTCTGTCTGTGGGAATAGTCATTAAATGATAGTATTTTATCTTTTTCTCCTGCGCCACAGAAAGATAACAAAATAGAGCAATCATCCCCGGCAGCAAAAGTGTATACCACCAGTTCCAAACACTTTCTGCATAAGCATTTGTCATCCCAAGAGTAAATATAAATGCCATGACAAATGTAAGAAGAGGAAATCCCCAGATAAACTTTTTTCGCATGGTTCTTTTGGCTTTTTGATGTTCTGCTTTTATAATATTAACCATGGATTTCACCTGCTTTCTGGTTTTTTCTTACCACATTCATAAACAAATCTTCAAGATTATCTCCCTGCTTTAATGCTCCTTCGTATCCTAAGATTCCACCTGAAATAATCCCGACTTTATCTGCAAGTAACTGTACCTCTGAGAGAATATGACTGGAGAGAATTACAGTGATTCCCTGTTCCGGAAAAGACCGGATCAGCTCTCGTAATTCCTCGATGCCTATTGGATCTAATCCATTCGTAGGTTCATCCAATATCAAAAGTTCCGGTTCTCCAAGCAATGCCATTGCAATGCCTAGTCTTTGCTTCATCCCCAAAGAAAACTGTCCTGCTTTCTTCTTTCCGGTGTTTGTAAGTGATACAATCTGCAAGACCTCATCAATTCTGTTTTCATCTGTACCAAGCAATAATTGTCTTACCTTCAAATTCTCTCTGGCGGAAAGATTTTCATAAATAGGCGGATTTTCAATTAACGCTCCTATTTTTGATAAATCTTTCCTATCCAAAAGTTTTCCATCAAAGTAAATCTTTCCTGCAGTTGGTTTCATCATACCGGTCAGCATTTTCAATGTGGTAGATTTACCAGCGCCATTCGGTCCAAGCAGTCCATAAATCTGTCCCTTTTCGATATTAAGTGAAACATTATTTACCGCTTTCTGTTTTCTAAAATATTTACATAGATTTTGTGTCTGTAACATCATTTCCATCTTTACTATCCTTCCTTCTATATTTCATTTCTTACTGAAATATAACCTAACAGAAAAAAATAAAGATTTGATGAAGATTGCTAAATAATTCGTCTACTCTATTTTTATTCTCGTATGGAATAAACCATCAATTGAATATCATTATCAGAACTCGGCTTTCCACTGAAATCAGCAAAGCTGTTACAAATACGAAGTCCTAATTTACCGAATATCTCCGTGATTTCATCCAAACTATATAACCTTATAGGATTTCCTTCTTTCATTTCAGGCTTATAAAGTGCTTCTCCATACATATAGTCTACCTGCCCATATATCAGCGTTTTTCTATCCTTCTCCCATTCAAAAGCAGATAATGTAAGTCCCTTTTCTCTTGCATCCCATAACTTGCAAGGGAAATGTGTTTAGGCATAGCTTCCATTCATGATATCCATAAAGTGCTTGCATATTATAAATCTCCTTCGCTCCAACCATATTGCAACAAAAAAGGAACTCCCTCTTAGATTTCTCCAAAAGAAAGTTCCTTTTTATGTTATTTTACGATATTCAAAATTTATCTACTTTTCAACTTCATGTCTCTTCATATCAACTTACAAATTTGTTGCAGTATTTGTTGCAGTACACGTTTTTTCTGCTCGCTGTATAGAGAGATTAATATAATTTTGCGCCCGCTGGAATATGATTATCCACCATCAAAAGATGAAGTTTTTCTTCTCCCTCTTCCTCATGGATTGCTGACAACAGCATACCGCAAGATTCAATTCCCATCATTGCTCTCGGTGGAAGATTTGTGATTGCAATAAGTGTCTTTCCAACCAGTTCTTCTGGCTCATAAAATGCGTGAATACCGCTTAAAATCGTACGATCTGTGCCTGTTCCATCATCAAGAGTGAACTGTAACAGCTTCTTTGATTTAGGTACTGCAATACATTCTTTAACCTTAACCGCTCTAAAATCTGACTTACTAAATGTATCAAAATCAACAAATTCTTCAAACAAAGGCTCAACCTTTACTTTAGAGAAATCAATAACTTCTTCTTTCTCTGGTGCAGTTTCTACCGCTTTAGTTTCAGCCTTAGCAGTCTTCTTATCAGCATCCAGTGACTTCATTGTCGGGAATAATAACACATCACGAATAGCCTGAGCATCTGTCAGCAGCATTACCAGTCTGTCGATTCCGTATCCGATTCCACCTGTTGGCGGCATACCGATTTCCAGTGCATTCAGGAAATCTTCATCTGTGTGGTTTGCCTCTTCATCACCGGCTGCAAATGCTTCTTCCTGTGCTGCAAAACGTTCTCTCTGATCAATCGGGTCATTTAACTCTGAGTATGCATTACACATCTCACGTCCGTATACATACAACTCAAAACGCTCTACATAATTCGGGTCTTCCGGATTCTTCTTTGTCAGTGGTGAAATCTCGATTGGATGATCTGTTACAAATGTTGGCTGAATCATCTTCTCTTCACAGAACTCATCAAAGAAGAGGTTCAGGATGTCACCCTTCTTGTGACGTTCTTCATATTCTACATGATGCTCATCTGCTAATGCTTTAGCTTCTTCGTCTGTCTTAACTTCTGCAAAATCAACACCTGCATACTTCTTAACAGCATCGATCATAGAAATTCTTTCGAATGGTTTTGCCATATCGATAACTGTTCCGTTGTAGCTGATAACTGCGCTTCCGCACACTTTTTCTGCGAGGTAACGGAACATACTCTCTGTCAGTTCCATCATTCCCTCATAGTCTGTATATGCCTGATATAATTCCATCAGTGTGAATTCCGGATTGTGACGTGTATCTACACCTTCATTACGGAATACTCGTCCGATCTCATATACTCTCTCAAGTCCTCCGACGATCAGTCTCTTCAGGTACAATTCCAGAGAAATACGGAGTTTCACATCTTCATTCAGCGCATTGTAATGTGTCTCAAATGGTCTTGCAGCTGCTCCACCTGCGTTGCTTACCAGCATCGGAGTCTCTACTTCCATGAATCCACGTCCGTCTAAGAAGTTACGGATCTCTTTGAGGATCTTAGAACGTTTGATAAATGTCTCTTTTGACTCTGGATTCATGATCAGGTCTACATATCTCTGACGGTAACGTGTATCTGTATCTGTTAATCCGTGGAACTTCTCCGGAAGGATCTGTAAGCTCTTGGAAAGAAGTGTCATCTTCTCTGCATGGATAGAGATCTCTCCGGTTCTTGTTCTGAATGCAAATCCTTCTAATCCGAAAATATCACCGATGTCAGAACGTTTGAAATCTGCATAAGATTCTGTTCCGATCGCATCTCTTGCAACATATACCTGGATACTTCCCTGCAGATCCTGAATGTTGCAGAAAGAAGCCTTACCCATAACTCTCTTGAACATCATACGTCCTGCGATAGATACATGAATTGGATTGGCATCCATGATACTTCTTCTCTCTTCATAATCTTTCTTCAGAACCTCTTTTGCCTGTTCTTCATCCATTCCCTCTACGTCTGGTGTCTGGTGGTCTTTTAAAAGTTCTGCTTCATGTGCTTCATACAGACTCTTCACTTCCAATGAGTGATGTGTCTGATTGAATTTTGTAATCTGAAATGGATCTTTTCCATTCTGCTGAAGGTCTGCTAATTTCTCACGTCGAACCTTTCTTAACTGGTTCACGTCCTGTTCCTGTCCGTTGTTCTGCTGCTTAGCCACTTTTTTATTCTCCTTCCTTATCCGAATTCAGACCTCCCGTGTAAGAGAGGCCTGAGTCATGTATTCTGGTTATTCTTCGACGGATGCCCGTCTGTCTCTTATTTTATAATATTATAATGAACGGCTGATATCCAGTACTTTGTACTCCATTACTCCAGCCTGTGTCTCCACAGTTACGACATCTCCGATCTGTTTGCCCATCAATGCCTGGCCAACCGGTGATTCATTGGAAATCTTTCCTTCCAGACTGTTCGCCTCTGTAGAGCCGACCAGTTTAAATTCCATCTCTTCGTCAAATGTGATGTCGAATACTTTTACAGTACATCCGATGTTGATCTTATCGAAATCAACTTCATCTTCTACTACAACTTCTGCATTCTTAAGAATTGCTTCCAGTTCTTCGATACGTGCTTCAATGTCTCTCTGCTCGTCTTTTGCTGCATCGTACTCTGCATTCTCTGATAAGTCTCCCTGTTCTCTTGCTTCTTTGATCTTCTGGGCGATCTCTCTACGTTTTACAACCTTGAGGTTTTCAAGTTCGTCTTCCAGTGCTTTTAAACCAGCATAAGTAAGTAATTTTTTCTTTGCTTCCATCTGTCTCCTGCTCCTTTTTCTGTTCCATATTACTCTGACATTTTTATGCCTGAATCATCTATCTGAATATTAATCTGTCATAGAATAAAGATACTTTCACAATTTCATTATTATACATAAATGCGTGTTTTATGTCAATGTTTTTGTCTCTTGTATATCCCTATTTTACGCCTGTTCTTTTCATTTTCCGACGGTATCTATTATTCAGATTCTCTGTTTATACAATCGCCTTGTCCAGAAGTTCCACCAGCTCTTCATAAGATTCCACCTGGTTGATCGCATCCCTGAGTTTTGCAGAACCTTTCATTCCCTTTGTGTACCAGGCAACATGCTTACGCATTTCCCTGATCCCGATAAAGTCTCCCTTGAATTCAATCTGTAGTCTTGCATGTCTGAGCATTGTCTCTTTGATTTTCTCCGGTGTCGGTCTCGGAGGAACAACACCGGTTCTTTCATATTCCTGAAGTTCATGGAAGATCCATGGATTGCCCTGTGCACCTCTTCCGATCATCACGCCGTCACAGCCGGTTTCTCTTCTCATCTGAAGTGCCTTTTCTCCTGAAGTCACATCACCATTTCCTATCACCGGAATGGATACGGCTTCTTTGACCTGACGGATGATATCCCAGTCTGCTTTACCGGAATAATACTGTTCCCTTGTCCGTCCGTGCACGGCAACTGCCGCACCGCCTGCATCTTCAATGATCTTTGCGATCTCTACAGCATTGATATGATCATCGTCAAATCCCTTCCGGATCTTCACCGTTACCGGCTTTTCGATTGCTTTCGACACTGCCGATACGATCTCATGTACCAGCTTCGGATTCTTCATAAGTGCAGAACCTTCGCCGTTCCGTACTACCTTCGGAACCGGACATCCCATATTAATGTCCAGGATCTGGAACGGCAGCTCTTCGATCATTTTCGCCATCTCGCTCATGATCTTTGGATCGGAACCAAAGAGCTGTAACGACACCGGATACTCTTCCGGATGGATTGCAAGTAATGCTTTGGTATTCTTATTTTTATACTGCAGGGCTTTCGCGCTGATCATCTCCATGCACAAAAGTCCGGCTCCCTGCTCTTTACAGAGCAATCTGAACGGCAGATCCGTTACTCCCGCCATCGGTGCGAGAATATATGGATTTGCCAGATTAACATTCCCGATTTTCATCTTTCTACTCCTGTTAATTAATTTTAATTACTATTATCTTCTATCCTGGTTATCCCTGAACAATTTACAAACATCTTCTATTTTCGATTATTCCAGGATACTTATCATTCTTCTCACAATTATACTTCATTTCCTGCAAGAAACACACAGCACTATATATCAGCTAAGATAGCCCCACTCTTACACTGGCGGAACCATCTTGATATATAGTGCTGCACATTTCTCTGAAAGTCTACATTATCAACACCGTAGATTATTTACTTTTTTTATTCTTTTCGTAAATGAACCGAAGTCCTTTTAACGTAAGCTGTGAATCATACACATCGATCATGTCTGTTTCATTCGCAATCATCTTGCCAAGTCCGCCGGTTGCAATAACCTTTGCATCCGGGTAGCCGGACTCTTCTTTCATACGCTTAATGATATATTCAGTCTGACCGATCTGACCATATACAAGGCCTGCCTGCATTGCCGTGATCGTCTCTTTTGCGAGAATAGAATTCGGCTTGCGGATCTCGATTGCCGGAAGCATATCTGCCTCTCCCCAGAGAGACTGTGCCGAAGTGCGGATTCCCGGTGCGATCACGCCCGCCTCAAATGTTCCGTCCGGGCCGATCACATCAAATGTCGTTGCCGTTCCGAAGTCTACCACGATCGCCGGTCCACCATATAAGGTGTAAGCACCGACTGCATCTACGATACGGTCCGGGCCGACCTGTCTCGGGTTCTCCGTGACGATACGGATTCCCGTCTTAATTCCTGCAGATACAACCACCGGCTTTACGCCGAAATATTTGATGATCGCACTGCCGAGTGAATGCATCACATCCGGCACTACGGATGCAAGGATCACTGCATTGATCTTCGAGCTTTCGATCCCGTGTCTTTCTACCAGTTCCTGTAAAGTAATTCCATATTCATCCGATGTTCTCGGCTGCTTTGTCTTCATACGGAATGTGCCAAATAATTCGTCTTTGTTAAACACTCCGAGTGTAATGTTCGTATTTCCTACATCGATTACAAGAAGCATCTTTCTCCTCCTGTTTTGTCTGTTCCCTTATAGTTACTCTTCGCTGTTTATCTCTTCACCCAGGAAGAATACTTTATAATATAACTGCAATGCCTGCAGAAGATCCTGCTTGTCTCTCTGCAGCTGCTTGATCTTAAGCTGGCTTCCGATGTCATCGAACATCGGGTCAAAATCATCGGAAGTTACTTCAAAGCATAATTCTCCGTTCTCTTCGAATACCAGCGTCAGGATTCCTCCTACATCATGCACATACAACACGCACATGATCTTCAGTTCATTCTTTACATCATCCGGGAGCTGTTCAAAATCCGGATTCAGATAATATTTTTCTTCATATGAATTGGCGCCGCAAAGCACCACTTTTTCATCATACATACCCATAAACACCTCTAACTGATACCTCTCCGGCATAGATTTCTTTTTCTTTCCCATCCGGCGTTCTTACAATCAGTTCTCCAGTCTGATTGATGCCGATGGCGTGCGCTTTATATTCATTTCCTGGTTCCAGGACCTTGACCTCCTGATCCCGGTTCACCAGCATGGAATTATAAAGTTCCTGTAAGCCCGACAGATCTTCCGTCTTAATGAAGATCTCATAGCATTTTTCAAAGCTCTTCATCACTGCTGCGATCAGTTCGGAACGCTTTACGCTCTTTCCGAGTTCCAGCTTAAGTGAGGAAGCCGTTGCCTTAATATCATCCGAAAATGTATCCTGATTCACATTGATTCCGACACCGATCACGACATGATTGATATAGTCGATCTCCGTACTCATTTCCGTCAGAATACCGCAGATCTTCCGGCCGTTCACCACAATATCATTCGGCCACTTGATCTTCGTCTCAAGTCCGGTCACTTCCTGGATACCTTCTGCCACAGCGATCGCCATAAGTAACGTAAGCTGTGGTGCCTTTACCGGCGGAATATCCGGATACAACAGGATCGTCATATAGATACTGCTTCCGGACGGTGATTTCCAGACACGGCCTCTGCGGCCTTTTCCTGCCACCTGCATATCTGCCACGAATAAAGTACCGTGAGCAGCCCCGTTATCTCCGGCTTCTTTGGCACGATTATTGGTCGAGTCAATTTCATCGTAATATACGACATTTTTTCCTGCCCATTTTGTGTCTACAAGACTTTCAATCTCTGCTTTTGACATAACATCCGGACTGTCGATAAGGCGGTAGCCTTTGTTGCGCACCGCCTCTATCTCATAACCTTCTTTTTTAAGCTGGTCGATCACTTTCCAGATGGCCGTTCTGGATACCTGAAACTGTTCGCACAACTGCTGTCCGGAAATATATGTATCGCTTTCTTTTAACAAACGTAATATTTCTGATTTCATAATCTGTCTGCTCTTGCCTACTCTCTTTCACCAAGTGTTGCCACCATGACAGCCTTGATCGTATGCATACGGTTCTCAGCCTCGTCAAATACCTTTGACTGCGGAGACTCGAATACTTCATCTGTAACTTCCATATCGTCCAGTCCGAATTTGTCATGGATCTGTTTGCCGATCTTCGTCTTCAGATCATGGAATGCCGGCAGGCAGTGTAAGAAGATAGCCTGTTCTCCTGCATTTTCCATTACTTTCTTTGTTACCTTGTACGGAGACAGTTCGCGGATACGTTCTTCCCATACTTCGTCCGGCTCACCCATGGATACCCATACATCCGTACAGATAACGTCTGCATCTTTGGTTCCGCTTTCGATATCTTCTGTCAGTGTGATGGTTGCTCCTGTCTCTTTGGCATATCCTTTGCAAGTCTCTACCAGTTCCTCATTCGGGAAATAGTTCTTAGACGTACATGCCACAAAATGCATACCTAATTTGGCACATGCGATCATCAGGGAATTGCCCATATTGTATCTTGCATCACCCATGTATACCAGTTTGATACCTTTCAGATGTCCGAAATGTTCACGGATCGTCAGCATATCCGCCAGCATCTGTGTCGGATGATACTCATTCGTCAGTCCGTTCCATACTGGAACGCCTGCATATTTGGCCAGTTCCTCCACAATCTCCTGTCCAAATCCACGATATTCGATACCATCATACATTCTTCCCAGAACTCTTGCTGTATCTTCGATACTTTCTTTCTTCCCGATCTGTGAACCTGAAGGTATCAAGGTAAGTCGTTCCCATACCCATATCGTGAGCAGCTACTTCGAAAGAACAGCGGGTTCTGGTACTGGTCTTTTCAAAGATCAATGCCACATTCATTCCTCTGTATTT
>ENA-OQBL01000111-OQBL01000111.1-human-gut-metagenome-genome-assembly--contig:-NODE-111-length-47125-cov-4.987829_pt1 | contig 47125 bp, 43 predicted proteins | sample MGYA00242747_ERZ504553 | MGnify/ENA primary metagenome ERZ504553 (study PRJEB26092, sample SAMD00036240) | human gut metagenome | host: Homo sapiens | study: EMG produced TPA metagenomics assembly of...
GACGTAGCTCTCGCCCTCCATCTCCATGGCGGGGAACATGTTCTCGCGGTAGTGGTCCCAGTGGCCGGAGGTCTTGTACAGGTTCACGGTGCCGATGCAGGGGGTCATGACGTGCAGGTAGCCGCGCTCACGCTCCTTGCCCTTGATGTAATCCTCCAGCTGCTGCCAGACGGTGTAGCCGTTGGGCAGGAACATCGGCAGGCCGCGGCCAACGAGGTCGTCGGTCATGAACAGGCGCATCTCCTTGCCGATCTTGCGGTGGTCGCGCTCACGGGCCTCCTGCTGCTGCTTCTCCCAGGCGTCCAGCTCCTCTTGATTGTGGAAGGCAACGCCGTTGATGCGGGTCAGCATCTTGTTCTCTTTGTCGTTCTTCCAGTATGCGCCGGACTGCTGGGTGATCTTGAAGGCCTTCAGCGCCTTGGTGTAGCACAGGTGGGGTCCGATGCACATATCGACGTACTCGCCCTGCTGGTAGAAGCTGAACTCAGTCTCGTCGGCCAGGTCGGCGATATGCTCGATTTTGTAGTGCTCCTGACGCTCCTCCATCAGCTTGACGGCCTCGTCACGGGGCAGGATGAACGGCTTGATGGGAAGATTCTCCTTGCAGATCTTCTTCATCTCTTTTTCGATGGCGGCGAGGTCGTCGTCGGTCAGCTTGGTGTCGCCGAGGTCGACGTCATAGTAGAAGCCGTTCTCGGTGGCAGGGCCGAAGGCAAAGTCCGCCTGCGGGTAGAGGCGCTTGATGGCCTGCGCCATGATATGGGCAGCCGTGTGGCGCAGAACGTGCAGTTCTTCCTCCTGCGGGCACTCGGCGACGGTACCGTCCTTGTAGATGATCTTCATAATTGTACGCTCCTTTTGCAATTGCACAAAAATGCAAATAAAAATGCTCCATCCCTCGCTTACAAAAGGGATGAAGCATATAGCTCCACGGTTCCACCCAAATTGCGCTTATATCTTACTTATATAATAAAAGGTAAGCAAAGGTAAGCGCCGCTCGTACCGGCTGTAACGGGCCGTACCCGGCGGAGGTTCGCCCCCGCGCTCGGCAGTGGTAAGGCTGCGGGCCGCTGCAAAACCGCTTGCACCACGCGGCGTACCGCGGCGGTTCTCTCTTGTACAGGACACCGCATCCCGTTTGTCTGCCTCATGGCTTTGTACAGGATGAAGTTAAGTTATTTATAGCACAAGTGCGGCTTTAAGTCAAGTAGAAAAATTTGGAATGTTGAGGTTGTAGGGGCCGCACATGTGCGGCCCGCAACGTAAAGGCAAGCAGTCGTCTGTTGTAAAGCTGCGGGCCGGGCATGCCCGGCCCCTACATTTATACCTCCGCCAGTTTGCACAAAAAACTTTCCACTCCCCTGCCTTGCCCATGTAAAATGCCGAAGTTATTAAATATACATTGACTTTACATATTTATGCAGTTATACTGTATACATCAACCAAGTGAGGGCTTGGGAAGGTACAAACATTGAGATACAATGAATCGAGGAGATCATCATGAAAAAGCTCACTGCTCTGATGCTCAGCTCCGCTATGATGCTGAGCCTGGCCGCCTGCGGCGGTTCCGCTTCCACCGAGACTGTTTCCAGCGAGGCCGCATCCTCCGAGGCCGTTTCCACCGAGGAGGCCGCTTCTGCCGACGCTGCCGCGGTGACCACCGTCAACGCCGGCAAGCTGACGATGTCCACCAACGCTGCGTTCCCCCCGTATGAGATGACGACCGACAGCGGTGAATTGGAGGGCATCGACATTGATGTCGCCGCCGCTGTCGCTGAGAAGCTCGGCCTGGAGCTGCAGGTCGATGACATGGACTTTGACGCAGCCCTGCTGGCCGCCCAGAACGGCAAGAGCGACATGGTCATGGCCGGTGTCACCGTTACCGACGAGCGCCTGAAGGTCATGGACTTCTCCGACACCTACGCCGAGGGCATCCAGTCCATCATCGTGCCTGAGGGCTCCGACATTGCCACCGCTGACGACCTGTCCGGCAAGGCCATCGGCACCCAGCGCGGCACCACCGGCTACCTCTACTGCACCGATGACTTCGGTGAGGAAAATGTCATCGCCTATGATGACGGTCTGACCGCTGTGCAGGCCCTGAACAACGGCCAGGTCGATGCCGTCGTCATCGACAACGCCCCCGCTCAGGAGTTCGTTGCGGCCAACCCCGGCCTGAAGATCCTTGACACCGCTTACGCCCAGGAAGATTACGCCATCGGCGTTGCCAAGGGCAACACCCAGCTGCTGGACGCCATCAACGGCGCTCTGGAGGAGCTGCAGGACGACGGCACCCTGCAGGCCATCGTGGACAAGTACATCACCGCTGAATAAGCGCTTTGCAGCAAGCGGAAAGGCACGCCGGTATCCCGGCGCGCTTTTCTTTTATTTAGTGTGATTTTTCCCGGAAATATGGTATAATACAAATATCGCGCTGTAGGGGCCGCATATATGCGGCCCGCAACCTTCCCGCAGGCAAGAGTTTGCCGGAAAGCCGCGGGCCGGGCATGCCCGGCCCCTACAGGTGTGCTGAATTCAAACAGAAAGAAAGGTTGTGTTGCGGATGGAAGCACAGTTTGAAGCGCTTTCGGAGCTGGTCAAGAACGGCCAGAAGCTGAACTTCGGGCAGGACTTCTTCGTAAAATTTTACCAGGCATTTCTCTACTCGGACCGCTGGCAGCAGTACATCAAGGGTGTGGGCACGACCCTGCTGGTCACGGCCATTGCGCTGGTGCTGGGCGTTGTGCTGGGTGCCATCGTCGCTATGGTCCGCGTGGGTTACGCGCAGCAGAAGCCCCACCACCGCAACCCGATCCTGGGCATTTTCAACGCAGTGGCGCAGGTGTATGTCACAGTCATCCGCGGTACGCCTATGATGGTCCAGCTGCTCATCATGAGCATGGTCATCTTCGCCAGCAGCCGCAACTTCACGATGGTCGGCGCACTGGCACTGGGCATCAACTCGGGCGCCTATGTGTCGGAGATCATCCGCGGCGGCCTCATGGCCGTTGACCCCGGCCAGATGGAGGCGGGCCGCAGCCTTGGTCTCAACTATATGACCACGATGTTTGAAATCATCATCCCGCAGGCCATTCGCTCCATCCTGCCTGCGCTGGGCAATGAGTTCATCATGCTTTTGAAGGATTCCTCGCTGATCACGGTTATCGGCGGCAAGGAGCTGCTGTATGCCGCGCAGGGCATCATGAACCGTACCTATGAGCCTATGTTCCCGCTGCTCGGCGTGGCCGCGACCTATCTGGTGCTGGTCATGCTGTTCAGCGCGCTGCTTGCAAAATTTGAGAGGAGGCTGGCGCAAAGTGATAGACGTTAAAGGACTGCAGAAGAACTACGGCGGCCTGCAGGTGCTCAAGGGCGTGGACCTGACCATCAACAAGGGCGACTGCGTTGTGCTGGTCGGCCCCTCGGGCTGCGGAAAATCCACGTTCCTGCGCTGCCTGAACCGTCTGGAGGAGCCGGACGGCGGCCATGTCATCTTCAACGGCAAGGAAGTCACCGACCACGACATTGACCATGTGCGCCAGAAGATGGGCATGGTGTTCCAGCATTTCAACCTGTTCCCCCACCTGACGGTGAAGAAGAACATCACGCTGGCCCCCGTGCGTCTGGGCCTGATGAAGCAGCCCGAGGCCGACAAGAAAGCCATGGAGCTGCTGGAGCGCATCGGTCTGGCCGACAAGGCCGACACCTACCCCAACATGCTGTCCGGCGGGCAGAAGCAGCGCATTGCGATTGTGCGCGCGCTGGCCATGAACCCCGACGTGCTGCTGTTTGACGAGCCGACCTCCGCCCTTGACCCCGAGATGGTCGGAGAGGTTTTGGAGCTGATGAAGGAGCTGGCCCGCGGCGGCATGACGATGGTCTGCGTCACCCACGAGATGGGCTTTGCCCGCGAGGTCGCAAACCGCATCATCTTCATTGATGAGGGCATCGTCAAGGTCGATAAGCCGCCGAAGGAGTTCTTCGCCAACCCCGAAAATGAGCGCTTGAAGGCATTTTTGTCAAAGGTGCTGTAAATTTGTATAGAAAGCGGTCTGCCGATGGATTTTCGGCAGACCGCTTTTTTGCCTACGGAAACGCCCCCGGGCGGATATGGGATCCGCCCCTACGTTTTCACCGCGCACGATATTCTGCTGCTATTATATACGCCCCGGCAAGTTGATTCTTTGCGCAAAATGTGGTAAAATAGCACTATTACTATGGATAACTATGCAACCACGATTTTACACATAAGGAACAGGTATTTTTATGGCTGAAAATCTGCAAACCACCCGCCCGGCTGACGAGGGCTGGACTACGGTCATCCGGCCCAAAACCGGCTGGTTCGACATCGACCTACAGGAGCTCTGGCGCTACCGCGACTTAATTATGATGTTCGTCAAGCGCAACTTTACCGTGCTGTACAAGCAGACGATCCTGGGCCCCGCGTGGATCATTCTGAACCCGCTCATCACCACCGTGATTTTCAACGTTGTGTTCGGCGGCATGGCCAACATGCCCACCGACGGCGTGCCCGGCTTTTTGTTCTACATGGCCGGCAATACAGTGTGGACCTTCTTTGCCAACTGCGTCAACAATACAGCCAATACGTTTGTGACAAATTCACAGATTTTTGGCAAGGTGTACTTCCCGCGCCTGACGATGCCGGTCAGCCAGGTGCTGACAAGCCTAATCAACTTCGGCATTCAGGCGGTCATGTACCTGATCTTCTGGGTGTACTTCTTTGCCACGGGCAGCGGCGTCACCTTTACGCTGTGGGTGCTGGCTGTGCCGTTCGTCGTGCTGGAGGTCATGCTGCTGGGCCTCGGCGTCGGCATCATCGTGTCGTCCTTAACGACGAAGTACCGCGATCTGGCGATTGCCGTCGGCTTCGGCGTGCAGCTCTGGATGTACGCCTCCCCCGTCGTCTATCCGCTGTCGATGCTGGACAACTCCCCGCGCCTGCGGGTGCTCGTCCAGCTCAACCCCATGACGTCGCCGATTGAGATTTTCCGCATGGCTACCTTGGGCACCGGCACGGTCACGACGTTCGGCATTGTGTACAGCCTGATTTTTACCGCTGCGGCGCTGGTTTTGGGCGTCGTGCTGTTCAGCCGCATTGAAAAGACCTTCATGGATACCGTGTAAGAAAGGGGCGCGTAACTATGTCAGCAAATGAAAAACGCCCTGTCATCGAGGTCACGGGGCTGAAAAAGCAATACAAGCTCGGCCAGATCGGCGGCGGCACGCTGACCCACGACCTGCAAAGCTGGTGGGCCCGTGTGCGCGGCAAGGAGGACCCGAACACCGTCATCGGCACCGACCAGCGGCTGTTCGGCCAGACGTTTATGGCGCTGAACGGCGTTGACCTGACCGTCTATCAGGGTGAGGCACTGGGCATCATTGGCCGCAACGGCGCGGGCAAATCCACGCTGCTCAAGCTGCTCTCCCGCATCACCGCCCCCACCGAGGGCGAAATCAAGATCCGTGGCCGCGTGGCCTCGATGCTCGAGGTCGGCACCGGCTTCAACAACGAGATGACGGGCCGCGAGAACATTTATATGAACGGCGCGATTCTGGGCATGACCCGCGCCGAGATCGACGCAAAGCTGCCGCAGATCATTGAATTTTCCGAGTGCGGCGACTTCATCGACACACCCGTCAAGCGCTATTCCAGCGGCATGTTCGTCAAGCTGGCCTTCGCCGTGGCCGCGCATCTCGACAGCGAGATCATGGTCATGGATGAAGTTCTGGCCGTCGGCGATATGAAATTCCAGCAGAAATGCTTAGGGAAAATGAGCGACGTCGCCAATCAGGACGGGCGCACGGTGCTGTATGTCAGCCATAATATGTCGACCATTCGTCAGCTTTGCACCCGCTGCGTCGTGCTGGACAAGGGCAGGGTCATCTTTGACGGCGACGTGGAGCAGGCCATCGCGGTCTACATGGACACCACCGACGTCAATGTTGTCCACTACGACCTGGCCGACGTCGCCCGCATGACGGGCAGCGCGGGCAAGCGGTTCCGGCTGGAAACGATGGATTTCGTCGGCAAGGAGTCGAGCGTGTTTGCCGATACCGAAAAGATGCGGGTGAAAATCACCTGGCGCGTTTCGGAGCCGTTCGCGGGCATCCACATGAAGATGAACCTCCACGCGCGGGATTCGACGCCCGTCGGCATCACCCATCCCGTCGACCTTGGCCCCGCCGAGCCGGGCAAAATCTACACCTCTGTGTTTGAATTTGACCCGAGTCTGCTGGGCGAGGGACAGTATTTCTTCTATCTCGACATTTTTGACGGCGCGCTGGCCCACGCGGTCTGCCTGGACAAGCCCGTGACCGAGTTCGCCTTTGAGGTGACGAACAGCGACCTGACGATGCCCGAGTGGGCGTCCGGCTGGGGCCGCATCCACTTCCCGCCCGTCAAGCTCGTGCAGGAGTAACGCATGAAACCGAATTTGTACATCTGCCACACCGCGTATCAGGTTTTGGTCGATCTGCTGCGTGCCGGGCGCTGCGCCGGCAAGCCCCACACGATGGTGCTCTCCGCCTCCGTGCCCGACACCGCCGCGCTGGCGGCACGTCTGGACGCGACGGGCGTGGTTAAGACTGTCCTTGTGGACGAGACGCGCTGGCCCGGGACCGTGACGGGGCTGTTTGCCCACCGGCGCGCGGCCCGCGCCTTTGAGAAGCTGCGCGGCTGGAAATTGAACCGTGCAGCGTTTGAAAATGTCTATATCCACAACGATTGGAGTGTGCTGGGCCGCTATTTGCAGGATTGCCGTGCCGGGTATATTCTGTGCGAGGACACGTTCGGCAGCACGCTCGGCCCTGACCAGCATCTTGTGACCGACCAGCGCGCCGCGGCGGATTTTGCCGCGAAGCAGCGCGGAAAAGGCTACCTGTACTGGGGCGACAGCCCGTGGTGCGTCCGCGTCGAGAGTGAGGACGCCGCGCGGTGTACGCTGTTTTCGGCGGACCGCATGGTGACGGACAGCAAGGCCAAACTGTTAGAGAGTCTGACCGACGACGAAAAGCGATGGTGCGCCGCGTATTTTTGACGCAGCCGCTGCCCGAGAAGGCTGACGGCGCGACGCTTTTGCTGCCCCGCAGCTTTGTGGCCGACGGGCTGATGACCCAAGCGGAGCAGGACGCGATGTTCAAAGCGGTGGCGGAAAAATACGCCGTTGGGCCGCTCTTTATCAAGACCCACCCGCGGGACACGACGGATTACGCCGCCCGGTTCCCCGATGCAGTCATCTTGGAGCGCACGATGCCCAGCGAGGTGCTGAACTTCTGCCTCCCCTTCCATTTCGCCCGTGCTGTCACCGTGCAGAGCTTCGTCCTGCGCGGCTTCACCGCGGCGGATGAGAAGATCCTGCTGACGCTGGAGGAGGCGAGGAAACTGGTCTGATGCGCGGGGGAAACGGCATCCGGCCGGGAGGTTCTCTCCCCCACCGCCTGCGGGCGGAGCCCCCTCGCAGAGGGGGCCAAGGCACCTTGCCTCCCTCTGCGAGGGAGGTGGCGCGGAGCGCCGGAGGGAGAGAACCTTCCCAAAGGCACCCGTGAAAGGATATGTGCAATGCTTTACTACAATCGAAAAAACGTACCGCTGGCAAAGCAGCTTCGCAGAGATATGACCCCATGGGAGCGTAAATTGTGGTATCAGTTCCTCCGCACCTTCACCCCGCGCTTCCAGCGCCAAAAGCCCCTCGGCGGCTATATCGCTGATTTCTACTGCGCAAAAGCAAGGCTTGTCATCGAGCTGGACGGGGCACTGCATTACACGCCCGAGCAACAGCAGACCGACAGTCTGCGCACAGAGTTTTTCGCACAGAACCATATCAGGGTTCTGTGGTTCACCAATTTGGACATAGACCGCCGCTTTGACGGCGTATGCCAAACGATAGAGGCGGCTGTTCAAGCCGCCGTGTAAGCGAGGTACACTCATGAAAACAATCGCTGTGATCCCGGCGCGCTACGCCAGTACCCGGATGCCGGGCAAGCCGCTGGCCGATGTGCTGGGCAAACCGATGATCTACTGGGTCTACAAGGCCGCCAGGGCCTGCCCGAAGCTGGACGATGTGCTCATCGCCACCGACGACGAGCGCATTGCTGACGCCTGCAAAACCTACGATATGCGGTATATTATGACCAGCCACGACCACGACACCCCCACCGGGCGCATCTGGGAGGTCAGCACCGTCGAGGACGCCGACCTCTACCTGCAGCTCATGGGCGACGAGCCGCTTGTCAACCCCGCGGCGTTCGACCTGATCCTGCCTGACACGCTGCCCGATGATCCCTATTACGTCGCGGTGCTGACGAACGTTATGGAGCACCCCGCCGACGTCATCGACTTTTCGAACCAAAAGGTCGTGACGAACGCCGCACGGGAGATCCTGCTGATCTCCCGCAGCCCCATCCCCTACCCGAAGGGCACGCTGGATTTCGAGTACGAGAAGGTCACCGGCATTCAGCTGTACAGCAAGCAGGCACTGAAATTCTACCATGATACGCCGAAATCCATCCTTGAAAAGGCCGAGGAAAACGACATGATGCGCTTTATCGAGAATGGCCATAAGGTACACGCCATCGTCAGCCCGTACAAGACGGTCAGCGTGGACACGCCGAAGGATCTGGCGCTGGTCAATGAAATTTTGAAGGAGAAGCAGCATGGCTGATATTAAACTGCTGGACTGCACCCTGCGCGACGGCGGCTATGTGAACAACTGGCAGTGGGGCTTCGGCTCGGCGCGCCGCATCATCCAGACGCTGACCCGCGCGGGCGTGGACATCGTCGAGGTCGGCTTTCTGCGCAATGTGGACGGCTACGACCCCGACGTGACGGTCTGCAACACGATTGAGGAGCTGAACCGCCTGCTGCCCGACGAGGGCCAGCGCGGCCACACGATGTACTCCGGCATGGCGATGCGCTCCAACTACGACATTGCCAAGCTGTCCCCCTACGACGGCCACGGCATTGAAATCATCCGTATCACCGCCCATGATTACGACATTAAGGACGGCATGGACTTTGCCCGCCGCATCAAAGAATTGGGCTACAAGGTCTCCATCAACCCCATCAACATCATGGGCTACAGCGACAAGGACCTGCTCTGGATCTTTGAGCAGGTCAACGAAATTCATCCGTGGCAGTTCTCCATTGTGGATACCTTCGGCAGCATGCGCCGCCGCGATCTGGAGCGCATCGTCAGCATGGCTGACCATAATTTAGCCCCGGACATCCGTCTGGCGCTGCACCTGCATGAGAACATGGCGCTGAGCTTCTGCCTGGCGCAGGAATTTCTCGACAAGCATCTGCGCCGCGACCTGGCTGTGGACGGCAGCCTGATGGGCATGGGCCGCATCCCCGGCAACCTGCCGATTGAGCTGATCGCCGACTATATGAATGAGTACTTCGGCGGCCACTACAACATTGACGACCTCATGGATGCCATTCAGGACCACATTGCGCCCATCAAGGGCGACTGCGCGTGGGGCTACACCCCGGCGTACTTCCTGTCGGCCAAGTTCAATCTGCACCGCAACTATGCCGAGCATTACCTTGGCAAGGGCGATCTGACGAACCGCGACATCAACCATATTCTGGCGGCCATCGCGCCGAATAAAAAGACCGTGTTTGATGCCGCCTACGCCGACACGCTCTACACCGAGTACAAGAACCGCCGCATCGACGACGCAGGCGCACTGGCCGCCCTGCAGAGGGCCTTTGCGGGCAAGACCGTGCTGGTGCTGGCCCCCGGCGGCAGCCTGGCTGCCGAGGCTGGACGTGCCGCTGTAGCAGCCGCGCAGGCCGACGTGACAGTCTCGGCCAACTTTGTGCCGGATTTTGTGACGCCCGACTATGCGTTTTTCACGAACGCAAAACGCTTTGACGTGGATGCCGCCTACCCCTGCCCGCTGATCCTGACCAGCAACCTGCGCGCCGACAAGGACGCGGCGGTGGTCAACTATGACCGGCTGTCCGCCACCGACGCGCAGGGCGGCAACAGCGTGCTGATGCTGCTGCGTCTGCTGCGCCAGTGCGGCGCGGCGCGGGTGCTGCTGGCCGGTGCCGACGGCTACAGGCCGGGCACTGCCGCCTACGCGGACGAGGGCCTGCACACCCACACTGGGCGCGGTGCGGCCTACAATGCCCAGATGGCGGGGGCCATCCGCGCGGCGGGCCTGCCCGTGGAATTCATCACCCCCAGCGAGTACGAGAGGGTCTGACGATGATACGACTGCTGGTGCTGGATGTGGACGGCACGATGACCGACGGCGGCGTCTACTACGACGCCACCGGCAATGAGTTGAAGAAATTTGCCATCAAGGACGGCGCCGGGCTGGTGCTGGCGCGCACGGCGGGCATCCGTGTGATGATCTGCACCGGGCGCGAGTGCGAGGCCGTGCGCCGCCGCGCCGCAGATTTGAAAATCACCGACATCTACCAGAATGTTGAAAAAAAAGCCGCGTTCCTGCGGGATTTCATGGCTGAAAACGGCTACGTGCGGGACGATGTCGCCTATTGCGGCGACGACCTGAACGATCTGGCGGCCATGGCGCTGTGCGGCTTTGTGGCCTGCCCGGCGGATGCCGCGCCGGAGGTGCGGGCGCGCGCCGACTATATCTGCCCCCAGCGCGGCGGCGAGGGTGCCGTCCGCGGAGCTGTGGAGAAGATCCTGCGCGGGGACGGACGCTGGAACGACGCTGTGAAAAAGGCGTTTCAGGTGGAATTGTAACGCTAAACTTGCGGGCGGCTGTAGGGGGCGATGCTTGCATCGACCCGCGGGCGGATGCGAGCATCCGCCCCTACGGCCTAACGGAAGGAGATTTCATGAAAAACAAAAAACATACCCCCCTGCTGGCGGCACTGGCAACGCTTGTCGTGCTGCTGGCGGGCGTGGTGCTGATCTGGCTGGCGAAGGTCCGGCCCGATGTGGGCAAGGGCCGCAGTGAGATCGTCACCGACTTCCTGCGGGCTGAGCTTTTGCAGGACGGCCAGACCGCAACGCAGGTCTTTACCTACGACAAGGATATTTTGACGATAGGTCTTGAATTTTACCTGCCGGGTGACCAGCCCTGCGGTGCGCTGGACGTTGTGCTCTACGACGCCGACACCGGCGAGGAGCTGTCCCGCTCCGTCGGCACGATGGACTACATCGTGCCCGACCAGTACACGACCCTGGGGATGGACCCCGCCGTGACCGGGCAGGAGGGCCGCCGCTACAAGCTGGCCGTCACGCCGCACTACGCGACGGACGCGATTTTGGCCATCGGCCACAGCGACGGTGTCGCGCTCTGGAAGGAGCAGATGGCCGTGGATGACCGTGTGATCGACGGCACGATGGCGATGCAGATCACCTACCAGCGCATCGGCGGCTACCTGACGCGGTTCTTCCTGCTTGTGGGCGGGCTGGCCGCCGTGCTGGCCGCGCTGGCCGTGTGGGCGGTGCTTAGCAAAAAAGCTGGCACTGCACCGTCTTGTTTTTGTGCTGGTGCTCGGCTTTGGACTGCTGTACAGCTTTGTGCTGCCGCCTTATGCCGCGCCCGACGAGAAATACCACATCAACCAGAGCTTTACGCTGGCCTGCCGCTGGGCCAACGACCTGTCCCACGACGAGTGGCGGATGGGTAAGGTGCCCACGACGACGAGCTTCCGCCGCGTCGGTGACGAGGACGCCGACCTGCAAAACGAGAACACGACGGTCTTTACGTGGGAGGCGTTCACCTCCCAGCTGTTCACCACCACAGACCAGCCCTTTGACAGCCATCAGGAATATAATGAATTGCAGACCGACCAGAACCCGCTTCTGTACGTCGTCAGCGCGGCGGCGGTATTTCTGGCCTATGTGCTGCATTTTGGCTTTGCGCCCGCGCTGTTTTTGGGGCGGCTTGCAAATCTGCTGCTCTTTGCGGCGCTGGCGGCGCTGGCGGTCAAGACCGCGCCGTTCGGCAAGCGGGTCTTTACCGTGGCCGCGCTGCTGCCCATGACGCTGCACCTGGCGGCCAGCTTCAGCCGGGACGCGCCGCTGCTGGGGCTGTGCTTTGTGTTCACGGCGCTGCTGATGGACGCGGCGTTCGGCCCGAATCAGAAAAAGGCGCTCTCCCCCGCCCGGCTGACGGCGCTGCTGTTCTGCGGCGTGCTGCTGGCCCCGGGCAAACTCGTCTATCTGCCGCTGGCGGCACTGCTGCTGCTGGTGCCCGCCGCGCGGCTGGGGCACCACGCTAGGGCGAAGAAGTGTGCCTATCTGGCCGCCTGTCTGGCGCTGGCGCTGCTGCTGAATACGGGCCTTCTGACCGATACGCTGCGCAGCGGGCAGACCGCAGTGCAGACCACGGCGGCGGAGGACGCAGACCGCGCGGTCAAGAGCCGCCCCGCAGAGCCGGACGAGGCCTACGAGGCCGAGATCTGCGGCGAGAGTACGCTGGAAAACTACGTCAAGCGGCTGTATTATTACGTGGACGACAACCGCAGCCCCGCGGCCCGCGAGGTCGCATTCTGGGTGCAGGCCATGCAGGAGGGCGACGTCAGCCCGGCAGTGCTGGGGCAGAGTTTCCTCTTTTCGCCCGACAGGGCCAACAGCTACACCGACGGCCAGGCATTTTACACGATGGCCTCCTATGCGCTGCTGGGCACCGACGTGACCGACGGCAACGCGGACGCCTACCTGCCCTATTTTGCCGAGGGCGGCGCGGTGCAGGCCTACAAGCAGCTGTTCAACCTGACCAGCTGTGTCGAGAGCTTCGCTGCGCTGGGTGTGGACGTCGGCACGATGGATGACCGCATCCCGCTGGACCGCACGGTGCTGGCGCAGGAGGTCGAGGCCGCCCGCGCGACCCGCAGCACCCAGAGCACGGCGGACGAGGCTGACAAAGCCACCTACACGCCGGGCTACATCCTGCGCCATCCCGTGGACACGGTGCTGCTGTTTGTGCGCAGCGCTGTGGAAAACGGCGACCATTACATCCGCACGCTGGTGGGCGGCAGCCTGAGCTACTACACCGTTGATCTGGCCTGGGGCTGGGTCGCGGTGCTGTACCTGCTGCTGGCCTACGCGGCGCTGCCCGTGCAGGGCGCGGTGATGAAGCCCGCCGGTAAGGCGCGTGGCTGGTGCTGCGCGGCGGCGGCGCTCTGCTGCCTGCTGGCCGTGGCCGGGTGCCTTTTGTGGACACCCACCCATTACGACACGCTGTACGGCCTGCAGGGGCGGTACTTCCTGCCCGTGCTGCCGCTGCTTCTGCTGACCTGCCTGCCCCGCCGTCTGGCCGCCGTGCCTGACGAGGACACCGCCCAGACCCGCCTTGTGGCCGCGCTTGCACTGGTACAGGCGGGGATGATCGTGAATATTATGCTGGCGATTATTGCAAGATAAAAATAAGATAATAGATACTAAAAAAGGAGTGCGCAAGGCGCACGATTTGAAATTTTGCGGGCGCGTCAGCGAGCCGCATCCACTATATTTTTTATCTTTTATCGCGTATCTTTTCGCTAAAAAAAGGCTGTACTATGGTTATCTGTTTCTTCTCAACGCAATACCTCCCCACCCCCGGCGGGGTCGAGCGGTATACCTGGAATCTGGCGCGGCGGTGTGTGGCGGCAGGGCATCGCGCCCTTGTCGTCACGGCGTCGCTGCCGGGCCTGCCCGCGCGGGAGCGTGATGCCGACGGCATCGAAATCTACCGTCTGCCGTCCTGGCCTGTCATGGGCGGGCGGTTCCCCGTGTTAAAGCCCCTTGCCGATGCAGACGACCTCTGGGCACAGGGCATCGGCTTTGCGGTCGTCCAGACCCGGATGTACACGCAAAGCGTCTGGGCCGCACGGCAGTGTAAGCGGCGCGGCATCCCGGCGCTGGTCATCGACCACTCCACCGGCTATATGCTGCACGGCGGGCTGGCCGGGGCGCTGGGGAAGGCGTATGAGCACGCGGCCTGCGGCAGCATCCGCCGCTGCGGGTTCCCGTTCTACGGTGTCTCCGGGGATGTCTGCCGCTGGCTGAAAACGTTCGGCATCCAGGCGGCGGGCCGACTGCCCAACGCCGTTGACCCTGCCGAGCTGGAACGGCTGGCCCACGCAGACAACGCGGTTGACTGGCGCAGGAGGCTGAACGTGCCCGCGGGCGGCAGCCTTGTCGCCTTTGTCGGGCGGCTCATCCCGGAGAAGGGCGCGCTGCGGCTGGCTCAGGCCGTGCAGGGCATTCCGGGCTGTACGCTGGCCGTGGCGGGCACCGGCCCCGAGGAGGCCGCTCTGGCCGCGCTGGGCGGCGGTATCCATGTGCTGGGGGCACTGCCGCATGAGCAGATCGTCCAGCTGCTGACACAGGCGGACGCCTACTGTCTGCCCACCGAGTACGCCGAGGGCTTCCCCACGACGCTGCTCGAGGCGGCGGCCTGCCGCTGCCCCATCGTGACGACCCGCACGGCGGGCACCGACGAGCTGCTGCCCGGGGACGACTACGCGGTGTTTTTGGCAAACGCCGCGCCCGAGACCATCCGCGCAGGGCTGGAAACGCTGCTGGCGGACCCCGCTGCGGCCCGCACCCGCGCCGAAAACGCCCGCCAAAAACCTTTGCAGCCACTTTACATGGCAGGCTGTCCTTGCTACAATGATGGAAGCTGTAACGTCTGCCAAAAGGAGCTAAGATGTCAAAATTACTCATCGTCATCCCCGCGCACAACGAGGAAGCCAACATCGTGCAGGTCGTCGAGGAGCTGACCCGCAGTTATCCACAGTATGATTACGTGGTCGTCAACGACGGCAGCCGCGACAAAACCGCGGCGCTTTGCCGTGCCCACGGCTATCGGCTCATTGACCTGCCGGTCAACCTGGGGCTGGCGGGCGCGTTCCAGACCGGGCTGCGCTTTGCCGCGGAGAACGGCTACGATTGCGCCATGCAGATGGACGCCGACGGTCAGCACAAGCCGGAGTATATCGCCCCGATGCTGGCCGCGCTGGAGGAGGGCAACGACATTGTCATCGGCAGCCGCTTCCTGGCCGTGAAGAAGCCCAAGACGCTGCGGATGCTGGGCAGCTACATCATCAGCTGGTCCATCCGCCTGACGACGGGCCGTGCCATCTGCGACCCGACCAGCGGCATGCGGATGTTCAACCGCGCCATGGTCGAGGAGTTTGCCCAGAACCTGAACTACGGCCCCGAGCCCGACACGATCAGCTACCTGATCAAAAACGGCGCGACGGTCAAGGAGGTGCAGGTCGAAATGGGCGAACGTCTGGCGGGCCAGAGCTACCTGACCTTCTGGCGCAGCGTGCAGTATATGGTCAAAATGTCCATCTCGATTCTGTTGATCCAGTGGTTCCGCAAGCGCGACACCGAGACGCCCTACCCCGAAAGGAGCCTGTGAAATGTTCGATCAAACGCTGATTCGTGTCTGCCTGATCCTGGGCAGCTTCATCACGGCGGGGTACATCCTGCGGCGCGTGCGGCACGCAAAGGTCCAGATCGAGGATACGATCTTCTGGCTGATGTTCAGTGCGGCGCTGCTGATCCTGGCCATCTTCCCCGGCATCGCCTATTGGGCCGCAAACCTGCTGGGCTTCATGAGCCCCATCAACTTTGTCTATGTTGTCATCATCTTTTTGCTGCTGGCCAAGCAGTTCTTTATGTCCATCAAATTGAGCCAGCTCGACAGCAAGGTCCGTATCCTGACCGAGCAGGTCGCCCTGAACGAGGAAAAGGCGGAGCGGGATAAGCTGGACCTGTGAAAAAGGCTTCCCCCTTGGGGGAAGGCTTTGGGGGTGCGCAAAATTAAAATTTGTATTCCCCCCGAAAACTATGCTATAATAAAGTATTGAACTAAAGAGAAAGAAGGTTTCAGATATGGCTTATACCCCGAAACTGACCTATAAGGGCCGCCCGCTGGTGCGCTGCGGCAACGATATTTACTACGGCTCGATGAAGGACCCGTTCGTTGTCTACCTGCAGGTGCTCTCGACCAAGAAGGAAAACGGCGTCGACGTGGCCGACAAGGTCCACATCGTGTTGCTTTCCACCGACGAGAGCAAGCCCCTGCCCGAGCGCATTGCCCGCCAGGCCAACAAAGTCGGCCTGTACAACGCGCTGTCCTTCGGCGACATCATGCTGCAGGGCGCATTGCAGAAAAAGTAAGAAATGGCTGAATCAAAAAAGCTGCCTGGCTCCGCATTTGGGAGACAGGCAGTTTTTTAATAGATCGGCCAGCCGTATAGAAATTGCATTGTGTAGATAACGCTTACGATAACCTGCGTTACCAGTACACCCTTTGTGAGCCGTGGGCGGCCCTGCAAAAAGCAGCGCCAAGGCAACGGGCAGGCAGAACAGCCCCACTGCGTACCGCGGGGCGCTGACCAGCCAGGTGGTACCCATCGTTACGGCAAAATAGGCAAGACCGAAGCCGAGCCAGTGCGCCGGAAGGCGGCGCACCGTGGCAGACAGCAGTGCCAAAATTGTCAACAGGCAGAGCACCGCAGCCAGGCATAGCGCAAGGGCGCCTTTTGGGGCTGCTGTCCCACCACTGCGCCATGTAGTCCAGGTGGTAGCGCACAGTATTGGTGAACAGCCCCAGCTTCTGGTTCCAGTTGTCCCATTGGTATATATGGTACTGGTTCCACCGCCCATATACGAGGTAGTTCAGCAGAAAATAAAGGCCAAGTCCGGCAGCCGGGGACAACATAGCAAGCAAGGACGGTATCGTGGGCCGCGTACCGCGCCGCCACCGCATAAAGAGATACAGGCCGGTCAGCCCCAAAAGCAGACCGCCGGGGGCACGGCACAGACCGGCGAGCACCCCTAGCGAGGCACAGCGCCACCATTGTTCACGTTCCAGCGTCAGCACATACCGCACCGTAAGCAGCAGGAACAAGCTCTCTGTCATGGGCACTGCAAAAAACACGGACGCCGGGCTGGCCAATAGAAGCGCCAGCGACAATGCGGCTGTCTGCTCGTCCCAACGGCGGGCGATTACTGTGTAGAAGGATGCTGTGGCCGCTGCAAAGAGCGGCAACTGCACTGCAAAACCCAGCCAGAAGGCGTCGATACGGGTCACGAAGTGGAGAATGTGCAGCAGCGCAGGATACAGAGGAAAAAACACGATTTGGAGATACTGCTCCGGGAAAGCCTCCTGCGTGCCGTAGCCATAGATGGAAAGGTCAAGGTAGTGCCGAGAATCGGTATTGCCGTAAAACTGCCATTCTACCGCTTGGTGAAAATCAGCCTCGGGATAGTTTATATGGGCCGTGACGGCAAAAATCAGATGAAGGACAAGGATAAAGGCGGCCCCGGCAATGGCGGCCCAGCATCTGCTGCGCGACGAAGGCTCCGTATAGTGCGGGGCGGGCTCCGGGGAAAAGACGCGCCTTATGCACCACACGGCAGACCAGAGAAACAGCAAAGCGGCTGCCAGGGATAAGGCTGTTTTGATTGGTTCAGGCATTTGAAATTCTCCTGATTTCAGCATAAAAGGCTCGGTGCTTATCCACCGAGCCTTTTGGCATACTTTAAAAATTACTGATCCTGCTTGTCGGTCTCCTCGGCGGAGTCGTCCTCGGTGCCTTCAAGCTCGATGTCGAAGGTCGCGCCGCAGTGCGGGCAGACCAGATCGCCCTCGGGGTCCATCAGGGTCTCCTCGTCCAGCGTGGAGATCTGGCCGCAGTTCGGGCAGGTCACCTCATACATGGTGCTGTCGTCCTCGGCGTCCTCCTCGTCATCCTCGTCCTCATCGGCGTAGATGTCGCTGACGACGTCGTCCAGATCCTGGTCGAGGGTCTCCAGCTCGTCGTACACCTGATCCAGGGCGTTGTCATGCTCGGTGACCTGGGCGGCCATCTCCTCCAGCAGATCCATCATGGCGGCAATGACCTTGCCGTTCTTGGAGTCTGCGTCAAAATCCATACCGGTCATCAGGCCGCGGATGTAGGCGGCCTTTGCATTCAGATCCATAGCCATAGTCAAAATCCTCCCTAATGTTAAAAAATGCCGGGCGCGGCGGTACGGCCATGCCCGGCAAAGAGAACCTAATCAGTTCACGCGCTCCATATACTCGCCGGTGCGGGTATCGATGCGGATCTTATCGCCCTCGTTGATGAACAGGGGGACGCGGATCTCGGCACCGGTCTCAACGGTGGCGGGCTTCAGGGTGTTGGTGGCGGTGTTGCCCTTGACACCCGGCTCGGTAGCGGTGACCTCCAGCTCAACGAAGTTGGGGATCTCAACGCTGAAAACCTTGCCCTTGTAGCTCAGCAGCTTGCAGGTGTCGTTCTCTTTGCAGAACTTGAAGTTATCGGGCACGTCAGCCGCGCCGACAGGAATGTCGTCGTAGGTCTCAACATCCATGAAATGGTACAGATCGCCATCCTCGTAGGAGTAGGTGACCTCACGGCGCTCGATGAAAGCCTGCGGGAACTTGGCGGTCGGGTTGTAGCTGGTCTCAACAACAGAGCCGGTGATGACGTTCTTGGTCTTGGTACGGACGAAGGCAGCGCCCTTGCCCGGCTTGACGTGCTGGAACTCAACGACCTGAAGGACCTGGCCGTCCTGCTCGAAGGTGACACCGTTACGGAATTCGCCTGCAGAAATCATATAGAAATTCCTCCATAAATAAATTATACATACCTGTTTATATTTTACAGGATGAAAAGCAATTTTGCAAGTCCTGTTCGGACTTTTTTGCGGGAAAATTGATATTTTTTGTCCAATTTACAGCGCTGCGTACCCCTGGGCCAGCGCGGCGGCGTCCTCGGCCTGGGTCCCGGCGGATTCACAGATGATCGTCGGGGCCAAATGACGCTCCTTGAGCAGCGCCAGCAGCGGTGCGTGGGGTGGGCCGAACGCTGTATCCGCAAAGGTCAGATGGCACTTCTCGCCGCCCTTGGTGTAGGCAATGCGGGAAAAGTGCGCGTGGAAATGCACGGCGCGGTCATCCCCCAGCCGCGCGGCCAGCGTGTCCAGCAGGGCGGCGTAGTCTGCGGCGGCGGTGGCGTCGGCAAACTGCACGCCGCAGCTGCGGGCGTACAGGTGCCCGAAGTCGATGCAGGGCGTAATGCGCGGGTCGACCTCGCATAGAGCCAGCACCTCGTCCAGCGTGCCGAGCTGGTTGACCTTGCCCATCGTCTCGGGGCAGAGGATGCAGTCCTCAAACCCGGCCTCGTCGCAGGCTTTGACAGCGCGGGCCATCGTATCCAGCGCCTTTTCCAGCGCCTCCTCCCGGCTTTGCTTGCCGCAGGAGCCGGAATGGAAGATGACGCGCCGCCCGCCCAGCGCCTTGACGAGGACGCAGCTTTGCAGCAGGTAGTCGATGCTGTGCAGCCGCTTGTCCTCCTCGAGGCTCGACATACTGATGTAGTACGGCGCGTGGACGGACAGGGCAATGTCCCGCTCGGCACAGGCGGCACCGAGCGCCGCGGCCTTGTCGTGGGCCAGCCGCACGCCGCGCCCGCACTGGTACTCAAATGCCGTCAGGCCAAAGCCCGCCGTGTAGGCGGCGATGGCGGCGGGGTCAAACTTTTTGACTGTGTAGCTGTCGGCCAGACCAGCTGTGCCGAAGCGCGGGGTATCATTCATACAGCTTGCCGCCCTTCTGATAGTATTTGTCGATCCAGTACGGCTCAAACTTGCGCTTTAACAGCACAAATTTGTTCTTGTCGTGGTTCGTGCGGGGCATCAGGTAGAGGCACGGGCAGCCGTACAGCCCGGCGGCCATCCGGTCCGCAAAGATCTGGTCGCCGACCATGGCCATTTCGCTCTTTTTGCAGCCCAGGCGGCGGCGCGCCACCCGCAGGCCGATGGTGAACGGCTTGCAGGCCAGCGGCACCCAGTCCAGCTCGATGCGCTCGGCAAAGGGGCGCACGCGCTTGGCCGTATTGTTGGACACGATGGTCAGGCGTATGCCGGCTGCGCGCATCTCGTCCAGCCACGCCTGCACGGTGGGCTCCAGCACCTGACTGTTGTCAGCGGTCAGGGTGTTATCCACGTCGAGCACGAGGGCTTTGATGCCGTGTGCCGCGAGAAAATCCGGGTGGATGCATTCGATGGTTTTGAAGATGTATTCAGGGGTTAGAATCATGGTGATGACCTTTTAAATAAAAGTTGTAAGGGTCGGCGTCTCCGACACCCTGCGGGAGCATCGCGGAGGCCGCTGCATTGTCGGGTCGATGCGAGCATCGACCCTTACGTGTAGGGGCGGATTCCATATCCGCCCGCGGAAGGCTGCCGCTTTGTCCTAAAATAAAAGTGCAGGCCCGCGCGTAACGCGAACCTGCACAGTCGTTCGTTGTAAGATACCTTACTTAAACTTGCGCTTGCGGGCAGCCTCGGACTTCTTCTTGCGCTTAACGGAAGGCTTCTCATAAGCCTCGCGCTTGCGGACCTCAGCTAACACGCCGCTGCGAGCAGTGCTGCGCTTAAAACGGCGCAGAGCGCTCTCGAGGGACTCGCCCTCTTTGACACGGATCTCCGACATCTTCTTCCCTCCCTTGACCTGAGACAGGAGTTTGCCGGTCAAATACTATTAACCAGTAAAAAAAGGATTATACTATATTGACCCCCTGCCTGTCAACAACAATTTTCGCTAAAATGAAAATTTTTATATTGTTCATATTTAGGACTCTTTACCCCAGCACCGTGTGCCACACCCACAGTGCACCGTAGATTACGGGCTGATGCAGCATGTAGACCAGCAACGTATTGCGCCCGATGGCACACAGAGGACGCAGCGCGGCGGGCGGCTCTCCCCTGCCGGGGCGCCACAGCCGCGCCAGAAACACCCCGCACCAGAACAAAAACACCCACGGCACTACGGGGAAATAATCCGCCGACGTGAACCTTGTCAGGTCGGGCAGGCCCAGCCAGAACAGGTTGGCCCGGTACAGCCCCGCAGGCACCGCGCAGAGCCGCCAATTCTCGAAGCCCAAATACCCTTCGGGCAGCTGGTTCGTCAGCGCAAACAGCGCCGCAGACGCCGCCAGGCCCGCGCCCGCGGGCAGGCGCTGCAAAAGCGGATAGACTAGGCAGGTCAGCAGCACGGCGGCAGCGTTCAGGTGCAGAACGCCGAACCAGATCGCCTCCGACGGCATGAACGCTGCGGTCACAAACGTCAGCACAGCCGCGCAGCCCGCCACGATCAGCCCGTTCTTTGCGGGCCGCTTTGCCAGCGGGAAGCTGAACCCCGACAGCAGAATAAAGCTCCAACAAATATATTGCTGCCACACATGGCAGCCGGGGGCCCAGATGTTGTACCAGCTGCTTTCGTGGCCGAACACATACACCCAGTCGTACATGGCGTGGTAGGCCAGCATGTTCAGCAGCGCCAGCCCGCGCAGGGCGTCGGGCAGCCACATACGGCTGGTTTTGGTGCGCAGTACGGGCATTTTACCACCTCTTTCCCAAAGATTTACTGTAACACTATTCTAGCACACCCGCGCGCGGCTTGCAATCGCGCGGGTTTTGCGGTACAATAAACCAGATAAGGGAGTGTGAAGGTATGAAGGACATCCGCCTTGTGGCGTTGGACCTTGACGGGACAGTTTTCAACGATAAAAAAGAGATCACCCCGCGCACGCTGGCGGCTATCCGCGCAGCCTGTGCACGCGGCGTGGCGGTGCTGCCCGCCACCGGGCGTACAGCCAGCGGCATCCCCGCGGCGTTCACGTCCATCCCCGGCGTGCGGTACGCGCTGACCTCCAACGGAGCCAGCGTCGTTGACCTGACAACGGGCGAACAACTGGTGAACCAGCCGTTCGGGACCGAGCAGGCATTGAAAATTTACGATCTTCTTGAGCAGGGCGGCGGCATGATGAGCATTTTCATCGGCGGCAAAAGCTACACGACCCGCGCAAACGCCGAGAACCACATGGATGTGGTGCCCGAAAACCTGAAAAACTACTTCCGCACGACCCGCATTGAGGTAGACGACATGCATGTGACGCTGCGCACCCACGCGCACGAAATCGAAAAGTACAGCATGCTCTACCACGACGAGGCCGAGCGCGACGCCGCCTGGCGTGCCATCGAGGCCGCCTGCCCCGGCGTGGAGCTGACGTCCAGCCTGCCCCGCAACATGGAGGTCGACGCCCCCGGCGTGACGAAGGGCAGCGGTCTGCTGGCGCTGGCGGCACACCTGGGCCTGACCCGCGCGCAGACGATGGCCGTGGGCGACTCCGGCAATGACCGCGCGATGATTGAAGCGGCGGGTCTGGGGGTGGCCATGGGCAACGCCACCGACGACATCAGGAAAATTGCCGATGTCACGACGGATGACAACAATCATGACGGTGTGGCAGCGGCTATAGAAAAATACGTATTGTAAAATTACAATAAAATATACGAGAGGTAAATTTTATGAAAAACGTTCTGGTTGGTCAGTCGGGCGGCCCGACTGCCGTCATAAACTCCAGTCTGGCGGGCGTCTATGAGACCGCCAAGACTTGCGGCGCACCCCATGTCTACGGGATGCAGTACGGCATCGAGGGCGTGCTTGAGGGCAAGCTCATCGATCTGGACACCGTGCTGGGCGACAAAATGGACATTGAGCTGCTCAAGCGCACACCGTCCAGCTTTCTGGGCAGCTGCCGCCACAAGCTGCCCGACCCCACCGTTGACGAGAAGCCGTTTGTGCAGTTGTTTGAGCTGTTCCGGCAGAACGACATCGGCGCGGTGTTTTACATCGGCGGCAACGACTCGATGGACACGATCTCCAAGCTGAGCGCCTACGGCAAGACCGTCAACAGCGAGATCCGCTTTATCGGCGTGCCCAAGACCATTGACAATGACCTGATGCTGACCGACCACACCCCCGGCTACGGCAGCGCGGCGAAGTACATCGCCACGATCCTGAAGGAGGTCATCTGTGATTCCAGCGTCTACGACCTGCGCAGCGTGACGGTGGCAGAGATCATGGGCCGCCACACCGGCTGGCTGGCTGCTGCCGCCAGTCTGGCTGCCGGTCCGGACTGCAACGGCCCAGACCTGATCCTGCTGCCCGAGTGCCCCTTTGACGAGGAGGCGTTCCTCAAGCGCGTGGCCAAGCTGGAAAAAGAGCGCCACAATGTTATTATCGCGGTCAGCGAGGGCGTCAAGAACAAGGACGGCGTTTTCCTATGCGACCTGGTCTCCACGGCAGGTCAGCTGGATGCCTTCGGTCACAAGGCCATCCTGAGCGGCACGAGCCGCTATCTGGCGGACCTGATCCGCGTCCGTCTGGGCTGCAAGACCCGCGCTATCGAGTTTTCTACGCTGCAGCGCTGTGCCAGCCATCTGGCCAGCCGCACCGATGTGACCGAGGCCTACCAGGTTGGCGGCGCAGCGGTGGAGGCCGCCATGCGCGGCGAGACCGCCAAGATGGCCGCCATCAAGCGCCTGAGCGACCAGCCCTACCGCGTAGAGACCGAGATGGTCGATGTGACGAAAGTTGCGAACTTTGAGAAGAAGGTCCCCGCCGACTGGATCACCGAGGACGGGATGCACGTCAACGAGAAGTTCGAGCGCTACGCCCGCCCGCTCATCCAGGCTGAGCTGTCGCCGATCTACATCAACGGCGTGCCGCGGCATATTCATCTGTAATTTTGTAAAAATAAAAACGGAGCACCGTATGAAAATGCGGCGCTCCGTTTTTTGCTGCTGTAGGGGTCGGCGTCCTCGGCGACCCGGGAGGCTTGCGGTGGCCGCACACGACCCGGCGGGGTGAGGGCACCCCGCCCCACATATACTCCGCGGACAGACGTAGGGCGGCATGCCCTCATGCCGCCGCGGGGGTGTTGAGGTTACCCGGAAAGCCCGTCGGAATCCCTCCGGCCCTGCGGGCTACCTCCCTTTGACAAGGGGGCCTTAAACGCAAAAGGACCCGCATTTCCGCGGGTCCTTCCAAACATATCAATACAGACGAAATCAGCCGGAGACCTTTTCCTTCAGGCGGCCGCTGGCCTTGAAGCCGGGGATGGCCGTCGGTTCCAGCTTGCTGGTGACCTTGGTCTTGGGGTTGGTGAAGTTCTTGGTCTGGCGCTCACGCATCTCGAAGCGGCCAAAGCCTGCGATGGTGACCTTGTCGCCGCTCTTGAGGACATCGCCGATGGTGCCGAAGATGCCGTCCATAACCTTCTCAACTTCAGCAGCGGTCATGTTGGTGTCGTTGGCAACCTTGGTAATCAACTGAGATCTCGTCATGATATTTTTAACTCCTATCCTTATAGGCACACAATTGCCCGGTATTATTACGCTATTATTATAGAGAAAATTGTGCGCAGAATCAAGAGTTTTTTCGAAAATCAAACGTTTTTCGGCAAAAACTATAAAATTTTCGCGATCATCTCGTCAAAAAGTGACATTTGGCAAAAAATGCACGTTCCATGCAAAATATTCTGGGAGGGCAAAGTCTTACAGCCCCATGCGGGCGCGTCGCCCACCACGCGCAGACGGCGGCAGGGCGCATCCAGCTTGACGTACCGGCTGGTGCGGCCCCCGGACATGGCGTCGTCGGTGAAGGCCAGGCAGCAGGTGCGGTCCGCATCGGCATAAGTCAGCGTCAGCCCGCCGTCAAAGGCCAGCGAGAAGTCGCCCGCCGGGGCAGCAGTCAGGTCAAAGCAGACGTCCACGGCCTGCTCTGCACCGTCGCGGCTGACGGTCAGGCAGACGTTGTGCCCGCGGCCCTGCCTGATGTAGTCGTAGTCACCGGGGAAAAGGTTCTCTTCCCCACCGCCTGCGGGCGGAGCCCCCTCGCAGAGGGGGCCAAGAAAAAACAAAAACCGCATCCTTGCGGACGCGGTTTGTTGCTGCTTACTATTCCCCTTTCGCCGCTTCGCGGTGCAGGTGCGCAATGTCCACCAGCTCCATCTGGCTGATGTCATGGTCACCGCGCAGGGCATCGACGAGGACGCGGGCAGTGTCCATGGCCGTGATGGTCGGGATGGACAGCTCCGTTGCCTTGCGGCGGAACTTGACGGAGTCACGGTGCGGGTCGCGGCCATGCGGACTCGTCGAGATGATGTAATCCACCAGACCGCTCTCCAGCAGGTCGATGACGTTGGGCGCGCGCCGCTCATCTGGCGCACAACGCTGCAGGGCACCATCTCGTTGTTCAGGAACCTGGCGGTGCCGGGCGTGCCGTAGATCTTGTAGCCGTAGTCGTGCAGCTTCCAGGCAAGCTCGGCGGCCTCAGCCTTGTCGCTGTCCTTGACCGAGATGATGACGCAGGAGCCGGGGCCGGGCGTCTTGAACTGATAGCCAGCCGCGACCAGACCCTTCATCATGGCCTCGTGGAAGGAGGGCGCAATGCCCAGGACCTCACCGGTGGACTTCATCTCGGGGCCGAGCATCGTGTCAACGCCGTGCAGCTTTAAGAAGCTGTAGACGGGCACCTTGACGGCGTAGTACGGGCTCTTGCCGTTGCGCCACAGGCCGGTGCCGTAGCCCATGTCCTTGAGCTTCTCGCCCAGCGTGCAGCGCACGGCTAGGTCGACCATCGGCACGCCGGTGACCTTGGAGATGTACGGCACGGTACGGGACGAGCGGGGGTTGACCTCGATGACGTAGACACGATCATTCTGGACGGCATACTGCACGTTGACCAAGCCCACGACCTTCAGCTCGCGGGCAAAGCGGCCCGTGTAATCGACCAGCGTGTCAATGACCTTCTGGCTGAAGGTGTACGGCGGGTAGACGCAGATGGAGTCGCCGGAGTGCACGCCCGTGCGCTCGACCTGCTGCATGATGCCGGGCACAAGATAATCGGTGCCGTCGCAGATGGCGTCGACCTCGCACTCGGTACCCAGAATATACTTGTCCATCAGCACGGGATGGCTCATGTCAACGTGCTTCGTGATAACGCCCATGTACTCGATGACATCGGCGGAGTTGTAGGCGACGATCATATTCTGGCCGCCCAGAACGTAGGACGGGCGCATCAGGACGGGATAGCCGACCTCCTGCGCGGCCTGCAGGGCCTCGTCCAGCGTAAAGACGGTGCGGCCCTCCGGGCGGGGGATGCCGCAGCGCTCCAGCAGCTCGTCAAAGCGCTCGCGGTCCTCGGCCTCGTCGATGGCGTCGGCGGGCGTGCCCAAAATCGGCAGGCCGATGTCGTCCATGTGCTTGGCCAGCTTGATGGCGGTCTGGCCGCCGAACTGCACAAGGCAGCCGTCCGGTTTTTCGGTCTCGATGATGTGGTCGACGCTCTCGGGGTTCAGCGGGTCAAAGTACAGGCGGTCGCCGGTGTCAAAGTCGGTGGAGACCGTCTCGGGGTTGTTGTTGACAAGGATGGCCTCGCAGCCGTGCTGCTTCAGCGTCCAGACCGCGTGGACCGAGCAATAGTCAAATTCAATGCCCTGACCGATGCGGATGGGGCCGGAGCCGAAAACAAGGACCTTCTTCTTGTCGGGGTCGCTGCGCTCGGCAATGAACGGCTTCGCTTCGTTGTCCTCGTCGTAGGTGGAGTAGAAATACGGCGTCTTGGCGGCAAATTCTGCGGCGCAGGTATCGACCATCTTGAACGCGGCCTTCGGGGCCTCGGGCAGGGTGTCCACGCCTGCCAGACGCTTGATCGTTTTGTCGAGGAAACCGAACCTCTTGGCATTCAGGTACTTTTCCGTCGTCAGCTCGCCGTTTTTCAGGCCCATCTCAATGTCGGCCAGATGCTGCAGCTTGTCAAGGAACCACCAGTCGATCTTGGTGATGTCGTAAATGACGTCGTGCGCCACGCCGCGCTTGAGGGCCTCGTAGACGCAGAACGCGCGCTCGGAGTCCTGCACATGCAGGTGCTCGATGACTTCTTCCGTCGTCAGCTTCTCGAAATCGGGCAGCGTCATCGTGTCCAGGCCGAGCTCGGTGGAGGAAACGGCCTTCATCATGGCGTGCTCAAAGTTGTTGCCGATGGCCATGACCTCGCCGGTGGCCATCATCTGGGTGCCCAGAGACTTGTCGGCGTAGACGAACTTATCGAACGGCCACTTCGGGTATTTGACGACGACATAGTCGAGGGCCGGCTCAAAGCAGGCGCAGGTCTCGCCCGTGACATCGTTCGTGATCTCGTCCAGCGTGTAGCCGAGCGCGATCTTGGTCGCGACCTTGGCAATCGGGTAGCCCGTCGCCTTGGAGGCCAGCGCGGAGGAACGGGACACACGGGGGTTGACCTCAATGACCGCGTACTCAAAGCTGTCGGGCTTCAGGGCAAACTGGCAGTTGCAGCCGCCCTCGATACCCAGCTCGGTGATGATGTCCAGCGCGGCGGTGCGGAGCATCTGGTACTCCTTATCGGACAGGGTCTGGCTGGGCGCGACGACGATGGAGTCGCCGGTGTGGATGCCGACGGGGTCAAGGTTCTCCATGTTGCAGACCGTGATGACGTTGCCCTTGGAGTCACGCATGACCTCGTACTCGATTTCCTTCCAGCCGGAAATGCACTTCTCAACGAGGATCTGATGGATCGGGGACAGGCGCAGACCGTTCGTGGCAATTTCGTGCAGCTTCTCGCGGTCCTCGCAGATGCCGCCGCCGGTGCCGCCCATCGTGAAGGCGGGGCGGACGATGACGGGGTAGCCGATGACCTCGGCAAAGTCCAGCGCGTCGTCCAGATCTTCCACAACCTTAGAAGGGATGATGGGCTGGTGCAGCTTTTCCATCGTGTCCTTGAACAGCTGGCGGTCCTCGGCGCGGTCAATCGTGTCGGGCTTGCAGGCCAGCAGGCGGACGCCGCTGCGGTCCAAAAATCCGTTGCGGGCCAGCTCCATCGACAGGTTCAAGCCCATCTGGCCGCCCAGGTTCGGCAGGATGGCGTCGGGCTTCTCCTTCTCGATGATGCGCTCGATGACCTCGGCGGTCAGCGGCTCAATGTAAACATGATCGGCAATGTCGGGGTCAGTCATGATGGTGGCGGGGTTGGAATTGACGAGGACGGTCTCGACGCCCTCGGATTTCAGCGCACGGCAAGCCTGCGTGCCGGAGTAGTCAAACTCTGCCGCCTGACCGATGATGATGGGGCCGGAGCCGATGACCAGTACCTTTTTGATACGCGGGTCTTTAGGCATTGTTGATTACTCCTTTCGCGGCCAGCATACGGCTGACGAACTGGTCAAACAGAAATTCGGTGTCCTTGGGGCCGCCGTTGGCCTCGGGGTGGAACTGCACGGTGAAGCAGTTCCATTTCAAGTAGTCGACGCCCTCACAGGTGCCGTCGTTGGCGTTGAAGTAGCTCATCTGGCCGACGGATTCGGGCAGGGTGTCCGCCATAACGGCGTAGCCGTGGTTCTGGCTGGTGATAAAGGTGCGCTGCTTGGCCGGGCTGGTGACGGGCTGGTTGGCGCCGCGGTGGCCGTATTTCAGCTTGCAGGTCTTGGCACCGGCGGCCAGGGCGGTCAGCTGGTGGCCCAGGCAGATGCCGAAGGTCGGGATGCCGGTGCTCAGCATTTCACGGATGTTCGCGATGATTTCCACGTTCTCTGCCGGGTCGCCGGGGCCGTTGGAGAGCATGAGGCCGTCGGGGTTGAGGGCTGCCAGCTCGGCGGCGGTGGTCGTGCCGGGCAGCACGGTCACGCGGCAGCCGCGCTTCTGCAGGCAGCGCACAATGTTGTTCTTGCAGCCCAGGTCGAGCAGCGCCACGTGCAGCGGCGTGTCACCCCATGCACCGGCAGCCGTCGGCTCATAGGTCACGGCTTCGCGGCAGGTGACGGTCTTGACGGCGTCGACAACGGCGTAGGCGGCGATCTCGGGCAGCAGCGCAGCCTTCTTCTCGGGCTCGGCGTCGGGGTCGAACTCGGTGGTGATCGCGCCGTTCATAACGCCGCTCTCCCGCAGGGTGCGGGTCAGGCTGCGGGTGTCGATGCCCTCAATGCCGATGATGCCGTTCTTTTTCAGGAAGGCATCCAGCGTTTCCTCACTGCGGAAGTTGGACGGGGTCTTGCACGCCTCGCGCACAATGTAGCCCCTGGCCCAAATCTTCGTGCTCTCGACATCCTCACTGTTCATGCCGTAGTTGCCGATGAGCGGATAGGTCTGGGTGATGATCTGGCCGTAGTAGCTGGGGTCGGTCAGGGTTTCCTCAAAGCCGACCATACCGGTTGCAAAGACGACCTCACCGATGGTGGTACCGGGGCAGCCTACGCTGACGCCGCGGAACACCCGGCCATTGGCCAATATCAGATATGCCTGCATAGTTGGTAGCCTCTCACTTTACATTTAAGATATGGAGTGAGGAGAGAGGAGAAAAGGCAAACTGTACCCATCTCCTATCTCCTATCTTTTACAGGGTTTGCTTCGCAGCTTCCTTCATTTTGCGGCTGCCCAGGTGCACCAGCGGCAGCTTGCCCTCCTTGCAGATGGGGCATTCCTCAGGGGCGTAGTTGGGCAGGTCGAGCTTGAGGGCGCTGGCGACGATGGGGATCGGGGACGGGGCCTCGGCGCGGGTGCGGTCCACGACGCAGGCAATGCCCACGCAGATGCCGCCGTTTTCCTCGATGACGCGCTTGGTCTCGAGGCTGGAAACACCGGTGGTGACGACGTCCTCGGCGATGATGCAGCGCTCACCCGGGTTGATCCTGAAGCGCTTGAGGGTCATGACGTTGTCGACGCGCTCGGTGAAGATGGCGCGCTTGCCCATCTGGCGGCCCAGCTCGTAGGCGTAGACGATGCCGCCCATGGCAGGGCCGACCACGACGTCAATGTTCAGCTCTTTGAGCTTCTCGGCAACCGGGGCCATGACCTCGGCGGCCTTGTCGGGGTACTGCTGCAGAAATGCCATCTGGCAGTATGCGCCGGAGTGGCGCCCGGAGGAAAGCAGGAAGTGCCCCTCTAAAAATGCTTCACATTCCTTTAAAACTTCAAGTGCTTCGCGTGCCATAATTTGTTCCTCCTGTATGTTATTCAACTTATAGTAGCATATTTTGTATAAAAATGCAAGCAAAATGTATATGGCGGGGGCTTCCCCGCGGGGGAAGCTGTCGGCGGCCCGTCCGCCGACTGATGAGGGCCGGGCTTGCCGTTATAGCCCGTGAACGGGCGGATGAGGGGAAGGCAGCCGGTGATTTACCGTGCGCACCCTCTGATCTCATCCAGCGTCTTAACGCCGTGTGCGTCCATCCACTGGCCGATCTCGTTCGTGATGCGGGTGCAGGCCTTCGGGTCCAGGAAGTTCGCGGTGCCGACCTGTACCGCCGCTGCACCGGCCATGATGAACTCCAGGGCGTCCTTACCGGTCAGAATGCCGCCCAGTCCCACGACGGGGATGCTGACGGCCCCCACGGCCTGCCAGACCATGCGCAGGGCGATGGGACGCACCGCCGGGCCGGACAGGCCCGCAAACGTGTTGTTGAACACGGGACGACGCTTTTCCAGATCGATCACGCACGCCTGGAAGGTGTTGCACAGGCTGATGGCGTCCGCGCCGGCAGCCTCAACGGCCTTGCACATCTCGGGAATGCTTTCGGCCTGCGGGCTCAATTTAACGATGAGCGGCACGGTGCAGACCTTGCGCACCGCGCTGACGACCTCGCCGGCGTCTGCCGCGCGGATGCCGAACGCGAGACCGCCCTGCTTGACGTTGGGGCAGCTGATGTTCAGCTCAATAAAATCCACGCCCGCGGCGCAGAGCATCTGCACGCCCTCGACGTTTTCTTCAATCGTGTGGCCGCCGAGGTTCGCCCAGACGGTGGTGCCGCAACGGCGCATGGCAGGCAGCTCGTGGTCGATAAAGTGCTGCACACCGGGGTTCTGCAGGCCGATGGAGTTCATCAGGCCCGACGGCGTCTCGTAGAGGCGCTCACCCTCGTTGCCGGGCTGGCCGTTCAGGGTCAGCCCCTTGCCGGAGATGCCGCCCAGCACGCGCAGATCCTCAATGCCCGCGTACTCGGGGCCGAAGCCGAAGGTGCCGCTGGCTGCGATGACCGGCCCGGCCAGCCGCTTGCCGAGAAAATCAACATGCAGGTCTGCCATCAGTCAAACACCTCCTGTGCGTTAAAGACCGGGCCGTCCTTGCAGACGGTGACCGGGCCGATTTTCGTATGGCAGGTGCAGCCCAGGCACGCGCCCAGACCGCAAGCCATCTTCTTTTCAAGGCTGGCCAGGCAGGGCACGCCAGCGGCGGCGCAGAGCTTAGCCACGCCGCGCATCATGACCATGGGGCCGCAGGTCAGCACAATGTCGTACTTGCTCACGTCCAGCAGGTCGGTGACCAGGCCGTGGTGTCCCTCCTTACCGGAGTCGGTTGCGGCGTAGATGTCGCGGCACCAGGGCACAAAGCGGTCCATGCCGTAGGTCGTGTCGCGGAAGCCCACGAACAGGTCGGGGCGCACGCCCGCGCGGCAGAGCTCCTTGCAGAGCAGCAGCAGCGGCGCGGTGCCGATGCCGCCGCCGACCACGGCAATGCGCTTGTACTGCCCGGCCAGTGCGGCAGTGTCAAAGCCGTTGCCGCAGGGACCGGTCACGGTCAGCGTGTCGTCCTTTTTCAGCGCGGCCAGCTTGTGGGTGCCCTCGCCCTTGACCTGATACAGGAAGGTCAGTGCGCCGGTCTGGTTGTCAAAGTCGTCAACGCTGATGGGGCGGGAAAGAATCGGCGTGGCGTCCGCGGCCCAGGCGCGCAGCATGTAAAACTGCCCGGCGTGGGGCTCGCGGCTGCGGTCCTGCCACTGGACCGTAAGGCGCATAATATCCTCTGCGACGGTTTCCTGACGCAGGACCGTCAGATTACAGCTTGTTGCATTCACCCTGAATATCCTCCCGCATACGCACGCACTCGTTGTAGGCAGCCTCGTCAAAGGCAACGCCGGGCTGCTTCTTGTAGGCCAGCAGGATGCCGCGGCTGGAGTTGACAACGCCGCCGTTGCCCTTGGTCAGGTACTGCGCGATGTCCGCCGCCTTGCCGCCCTGTGCGCCGTAGCCGGGGATCAGGAAGAAGGTGTCCTTGTAGGCCGCGCGGATGGCGGTGGCCTCCTCGGTGTGGGTGCCGCCGATGACCAGGCCGATGCTGGAATAGCCGTGCTCGCCCATGTAGTCCTTGCCAAGGGCGGTCAGGCTGTCGCCGACGAGGTCGTACACATGGCGGCCATCGTCGAGCTTTTTGTACTCAAAGTCCTTCGCGCCGGGGTTGGAGGTGCGGCAGAGCACGAACACGCCCTTGCCCTGCTCGGCGCAGTACGGCAGATACGGGCTGATGGAGTCAAGGCCCATGTAGGGGGCCAGCGTGATGATGTCGGCCTCGAAATCACCGGTAAAGTGCGCCTTGGCGTACATTTCGGCGGTCTTGGCAATGTCGCCGCGCTTGATGTCGGCAATGACGGGCAGACCGGTGGCGCGGGCCAGCTTCAGCGTTTCGGCGTAGGCGCGCATGCCGTCCAGGCCCAGGGACTCATAATAGGCGATCTGCACCTTGTAGCAGCCCGCGACGCCCTTGGTGGCGTCGATCAGCGCACGGTTGAACGCGACGACGTTCTCCCCTGCCGTCTTGGCGGTGTCGGTGGTGGGCAGGTAGCTGATCTCGGTGTCCAGGCCCACGCAGACCGGGCCGTTTGCTGCGACGCTCTCGTAGAGCTTGTCCATGTTGGTAAGCATGCTGATTCCTCCGTTTGATGTATATAAATTGCGGCTCTATTATATAATGCTGGGAATCGTAGGGGCGGATCCCATATCCGCCCGCGGGACTGTGCCAGCGGCAGCCTGCACGGGCGCATATAGAATGTGCCCCTACGGGTGTTTTGTGCGTGAAGGGGTGTTATTCTTCAATCTGGAACGTAACCTTCCCGCCTTTGATCGTGGTTACCACTTTTCCGTACAGCAGTGCGCCGTCGTAGGGGCAGTTCTTGCTCTTGCTGTGCAGCTCGTCGGCGTGGACCTCGTACATGTGGTCAAGGTCCACCAGCACGATGTCGGCGTCGTAGCCCGGTTCCAGCATGCCCTTGCGGTCGGCCAGGCCCAGCACGGCGGCGGGACCGGCGCTCATCAGGAAGCTGAGCATTTCCAGCGGCAGACGCTGCTCACGGCAGAGCTTGGTGTAGCAGACGCCGAAGGCGGTTTCCAGACCCACCATACCGGCAGCGCCCTTCTCCTTCTCCTCGGCGGTGTGGGGGGCGTGGTCGGTGCCGATGCAGGTCACGGTGCCGTCCTTGATGGCGTCGATCAGCGCGGTCACGTCGTCCGCCTTGCGGATGGGCGGGTTGACGCGGTAGGTCAGACGGCTGTCGTCAAACCACAGGTGGTGCGGCGTGACCTCGCAGCTGACCCGCGCACCGCGCATCCGGCTCATGCGGACGGCATCGACGGATTCCCTGGTGGAGACGTGGCACATGTGCAGCCGGGTGCCGTAGTACTCGGCCAGATGGCAGTTGCGCACGGTCTCGATGTTCTCGGCCAGGCGGTAGTCCCAGGGACTGATCTCGCGGTCCTCGGCGTGGGACATAATGGTCAGGCCGCGCTCGGTGGCAATCGCGAACGCGCGGGCCATGACGGCGTTGTTCATGACGCCGTTGCCGTCCTCGGTGATGAACTTGATGTCCTCGGGCAGGGTCAGCAGGTGATCCAACGTTTTGCCGTCGAAATCCTTCGTGATGGAGACGGTCTGGTTTGCGTCGCACAGGCCGACGCGGGCGGCCTCGGCCTCGACGGCGTGGGCGATCTCGGCACTGGAGCAGACCGGCTTCGTGTTGGGCATCAGGTTGACGAAGGTGTACCCGCCCGCGGCAGCCGCGGCGGAGCCGGTGGAGATGTCCTCCTTGTACTCAAAGCCGGGGGTGCGCCAGTGACAGTGGGTGTCGATGAAGGCGGGCAGGACCGTGCGGCCCTTCGCGTCGAGCACCTCCTCCCCTTCCGGGACAAGCAGCCCCAGACCGACAGCGGCAATTTTTCCGTCGCGCAGCCAGACCTCAATGGCCTTGCCCGCGCTGTCCTTTGCGTTGCGGATCAGCATGGTGGGAACCTCCCTATAGTTTCTACCAAATTCATTGTCCGCGTTCGCGGACGTAAATTGCGGAACAACCGCTGTACGCGGTTGTTTTTTTGGCCCATGCGCCTCTAAGCCGCGCATGGGCAAAAAAAATCTTTTCCCAAAAGGGAAAGTCAAAAAGTCATACACAAAGCAGCGACGGGAAAGAACACTGCGCTGTGATTTTTAAAGACAGAAATAAAACGCATCATCCCGGCACACTCCTTCCTATGGCTTTACCTACGTTTTACTTATTGTACCATGCAGGGGCGGCGGTGTCAATGCAAACGGGCTTTTTGCAAAAGTAAGGATTTTATAGATTTTTGCGCTGACTTTTGGAGGATTTGACAAAATCCGCAAAAATCCGCGCGCGGCGCGTACAGCATTGCACTTTGTCCGGCTTTGTGGTATATTTACAATAAGTATGGTAAATAGGAAGAGGAACGAACTATGGGCCTTTGGGAAGATGCAAAAAATATCCGCGATAAGGACCCCGCCGCGCGCAATGTGGCGGAGGTCATCGTCCTGTACCCCGGCTTTCATGTGCTGGTCACGCACAAGATCGCACATTTTCTGTACAACCACCGGTGTTTCTTCCTGGCCCGTTTTGTCAGCCAGCTGGCGCGCCACCTGACCGGCATCGAGATCCACCCCGGCGCCAAGATCGGGCGCAAGCTCTTTATCGACCACGGTATGGGCATCGTCTTTGGTGAGACGACGGAGATCGGCGACAACTGCACGATCTACCACGGCGTCACCCTGGGCGGTACCGGCAAGGACACCGGCAAGCGCCATCCGACGCTGGGCGACAATGTGCTGATCGGCGCGGGCGCGAAGGTGCTGGGCCCGGTCTACATCGGTGACAACGTCCGCGTCGGCGCTGGCAGCGTTGTGCTGAAGAACCTGCCCGCCAACGCCACTGCCGTCGGTGTACCCGCGGAGATCGTCCGCGTCGGCAATATCAAGTGCTGCCCGGCGGACGATCTGGACCAGCAGGATCTGCCGGATATTGTCAACCAGCGCATCTCCGAACTCGAAGCCCGCCTGAGCCGCCTGGAAGCCGAAAAGCAGGGTGAGTTCCCGCCGGATAAAAAAGGAATAATAAAAAACGCACGCCGTGAAATTTACGGCGTGCATTTTTTGTCAGTATGGCTTCCCCAGAGGGGGAAGCTGTCAGCGGCCCCGCCCGCTGACTGATGAGGGGCAAACTTACCGGGAATTTCCCACTGACGGGCAATAGGGCAAACCCGCCCCTCATCCGCCCTCGGTCGGGGCCTCGGGCACCTTCCCCTACGGGGGAAGGCAATCAACTCATTTCAGATTCCGCAAATCCCCGCTCTCGCGGAAATCCTCGTAATCCAGCGACAGCGACGGGCTGTAATAGGGGTCGTGCAGAATATTCTCCCGCCCATGCACGGCGTAGAGACGTTCATGCTCGGCGTCAAAGCGTGCTTTTTTGGCGGGATCGTTCTCGTCGGAGCCGCGGGACTTGCTTTCATAGTGGTAGAGCTCGGCGTAGGGCGTCCAGACAATGCGCCAGCCCGCGTCGCGCACACGCAGGCAGAAGTCCACATCGTTGTAGGCAACCGTGAACTCCTCATCCAGGCCGTGCAGCTCGTCGTAAACGGCGGTGCGCACCAGCAGGCAGGCCGCTGTCACGGCGGAAAAATCCTGCACCGTGGCCAGCCGGAACATATACCCGCTGCCGCCGCGCTTGTGGTACTTGTGGCTGTGCCCGGCGTAGCCGCCCAGCCCCGTGATGATGCCGGCGTGCTGGATCGTGTCGTCGGGATAGTAGAGCATTGCCCCGCAGAGGCCGACGCCGGGCTGGCTGCACTCGCCCACCATCTGGGTGAGCCAGTCGCCGTTGATGACCTCGACGTCATTGTTGAGCAGCAGCAGGTACTTGCCCGCCGCGTACCTGCGGCCAAAATTGTTGATGCGGCTGAAGTTGAAGCCGCCCTTGTAAGTCACGACCCGCGCGCGGTCATACCGCTCCGGCAGTTTTTTGTAGTAGGCCGCTGTGGCCGGGTCGGTGGAATTGTTCTCAATGACGATGACCTCGAAATTCTCGTAGGTCGTTTTGGCGTAGATGCTGTGCAGGCATTTTTCCAAATCGTCGGTGTGGTCCTTGTTGGGAATCAAAATTGACACGAGCGGCTGCGGCTCGGGAATGTCCCACACCACATGGCAGGTGCCCGGGAATTTGCCCGGCTCCACCCTGCCCTGCCGCCCTGTGGCGGCCAGATGGTCGGCCACGGCCTTTTGCGCAGCCTTTTCCACATAGGGCTTGGCCGCCGTGCCGCCGCTGGTGGATGCCGCGTGCACGCGCCAGTAATACAGCACCTGCGGGATGTGCAGCGGCTTGGCTGCGGGGTCACGGCGCTGAATTTCGTCGATGAGACGCAGGAATAAGTCGTGATCCTGCGCACCGTCACAGGCCGGGCGCTCACCGCCGACGGCGTCGAACAGCGATTTTTTTGAACACGGCCAGATGGCAGATGTAGTTGACGGCCATCAGGTACTCGGGCGCATAATCGGGCTTGAAGTGGCCGACGCGCGGGTGCTCGGGCGTTTTCTCAAACAGGGCCTCGTCGCTGTAGGCAAACGCCGCGCCGCTCTCGGCCAGCGCTTTGCTCATGCAATAGACGGCATGAGGCGCGAGCATGTCGTCGTGGTCGGCAAGGGCCAGATACTCCCCCGCTGCGAGCTTCGCGGCCTCGTTCGTATTGGCGGCAATGCCCTTGTTCTCGATTTTGGCGTAGACGATGCGCTTGTCCTGCGCGGCGCGGGTGCGGACTGTCTCGCCCACGTCGGGGTGGGCACCGTCGCTGGCGTCCACCAGAACCAGCTGCCAGTTCGGCGCGGTCTGGGCCTGCACGCTGTCCAGAAATTGCTGCAAAAACTGCGGCGGTGTGTTGTACAGCGGCGTTAGAATGCTGATGGTCGGCCAGCCGTCGGCGCGGGCGGCTGCGTCGGCACGCTGGGCCTCCAACGTCTGCTTCGACGGCAGATACCGCGCTTTTTTGCCGAAGAACCGCCGCTTAAAAAAGCCGACGGCCCGCCCGGCCATGACGCCGACGCCCTGTTCTTTTGTCAGCGTCCGCGCATAGCCGAACAGTTCTTTGATGCGTTTCGTTTCAAGGCTCATGGGATGGCTCCTCATAAAAGCAGTCTTTGTGCCAAAGGCGGGGGTTGGATTGAATGTATTCCGCAATCATGCGGTAATCGGTTTCATTGCGGATGACGTGGTCGTGAAAGGAACGCTGCCAAAGGTGCTTATCGAACGGTGCGGCTTGCCCGCGCTTGACAAGACGGATGTACTCAACGGTAGAATACCGTTTGAACGCCTGCACGATGCTGATAATCGTAGGGGCGGATTCCATATCCGCCCGTGCCCGTTCAATTTCGACCAACGCGTGAAAATGATTGGGCATCACCACAAAATAACGGCACTGGACCGCCGGATATTGGCCGATGATCTCTCGGAAAACGCGCGCCGCCATGCGGGCGGATATGGAATCCGCCCCTACGGGAGCCCGGTTCGGACCAAACAACATTCTGCGTTGGTGCGTGCATATTGTGATAAAATAGGCGCCGTTTTGGCTGTAATCGTAACCCTGCAAATGGTGAGACTTGCGCTTCGGCAATACGGTTTCCATCACTTCAACCCGAAATTCTCAAACAGATTGTTAAAATGGGGGTTGTAATAGGGGTCGTAATTGTCGATATACTGCTGATATTTCGCGTAGAAATTCGCCTTTTCGCGCTCATACCGCTTGGCGTTCTCGCTTAAGGTATCCAGGCCGCGGCTCTTGCTCTCGTAGTGATAGGCCTCGGCGCGCGGGGTGTAAACGTTCAACAGCCCCTTCTGCCACAGCTTCAGGCAGTAGTCTACATCGTTGTAGGCGACGGCAAACTTTTCCTCGTCCAACCCGCCAAATGCGCGGTAGAGCGACGCTTTTGTCATCAGGCAGGCACCCGTCACGGCCATATAATTCTGCGTCGTGACCAAGCGGTACATGTCCCCCACAGCGGTGCGGGGGTAGCTCTTGTGGCTGTGGCCCGCGCTGCCGTTGATGCCCATCAGCACGCCCGCGTGCTGGATCGTGTCGTCGGGGTAGTAGAGCTTCGCGCCCACCGCGCCTACGTCGGGCCGCTGGCTGTAGCTGAGCAGCTCGCGCAGGAAGTCGGACGACAACACCTCAATGTCGTTGTTGAGCAGCAGCAGGTGCTCGCCCTCGGCGAACGTCGCGCCGAAGTTGTTGATGGCCGAGAAGTTGAACGCGCCCTTGTAGTAGACGACGCGGCAGTCGGCAAAGCGGCTGGGCAGTGTTTCGTAATAGGGCAAACGTTGCCGGGTCGGTGGAGTTGTTCTCGATGACGATGACCTCAAAATTGTCGTAGCCCGCGTTTTTGTACAGGCTCGTCAGGCAGCGGTCCAGGTCGTCAATGTGGTCTTTACTGGGGATCAGCACGCTGATCTTCGGGTGGCCGGTCAGCTCGTACCGCACCTGAAATGCGCCGGGCGCGTCGGGCACGGCCATGGCGTGGCCCGGCAGACCGAGACGCTTGAGCTGCGCGTCGATGGCGCGCTCCCCCGCCGCGACGGCGTAGGGCTTGGCCTCCATGCCCGCGGCGGTGGAGCCGGCCGCGGCACGCCAGATGTAGAGCACCTTCTTGATATGCTCGATGCGCTGTGCTTTTTCTGTCAGGCGCAGGATCAAATCATGGTCCTGCGCACCGTCAAACTTCTTCGACTCATACGCGCCCGCCGCGTCCAGCAGCGGACGGCTGAACACCGCTAAATGCGTGATAAAGTTGACCCCGCGCAGGTAGTCGGGTGCAAAGTCGGGCTTGAAGTGGTAGCCGCCCAGCTTCTTCAAATCGGCGGAGAGAACGATTTCATCACTATAGACAAAATCCGCTCCGGTGTTTTGTATCGTCTGCACAACCTCGAACAGCGCGTTCGGGTAGAGCACATCGTCGTGGTCCAGCAGCGTGATGTACTCGCCGTGCGCCAGCACAAATCCGCGGGTCGTGTTGAGGGCAATGCCGCCGTTTTCAATCGGCTCATACACAATCGTGCCGGGCACAGCCTTGGGCAGACGGCGCTCCAGCCGCTTGTCGGCGTCGGATGCGTCCACCAGCACCAATTCCCAGTTTGTGTAGGTCTGCCTGACGACGCTTTGCAGCATCTCGTCAAACAGTTTGGTGGGCGTGTTGTACAGCGGCACGATGATGCTGATCTTCGGCCCCTGCAGGTGCGCGGCGCGCTGGGCCTTCAGTTCCCGGCGCAGCGGAATGTCGGCGCGGTGCCGCCAGTCGTCGTGGTGCATCGCCAGCCCGACGCGGAATTTCACATCGCGCCAGAGCTGCTCGGCCCCCTGCTCCCGCAGGGTCTTGACGCTGCGCCCCGCGAGGTCCCGCAGGTGGGCGGGGTTCAAAAGCCGCCGCGCCATGCCGCCGACGCTGTCCTGTACGGCCAGGTCGGCAGGGCGCTCGTTGTTCGGTTTCGTGTTCTCGGACATAGCTTATTCCTCGGTGACTTTGGCCGGCATGGCGTCCTTTTTCTCGAACCTTCGGTACTCGGCGGTAATTTCCTTCGTCGCGCCGATGCGGCGCAGATGGCCGTGGTCGAGCCAGGCTACCTTGTTGCACATACGCTCGATCTGGTCAATGGAGTGGCTGACCAGAATGACCGTCGTGCCGCCGGACAGCAGCTCGGCCATGCGCTTTTCACACTTCTCCTGAAACAGGAAGTCACCGACGGACAGGATCTCGTCGGCAATCAGGATGTCGGGCTTCGTTATCGTTGCCACGGCGAACGCCAGACGCGCGACCATGCCGGAGGAGTAGTTTTTCAGCGGCACGTCGAGAAATTCCTGCAATTCGCTGAATTCGACGATGTCGTCGAACTTTGAGTCGATGTACTTGGGTGTGTAGCCCAGCACGGTGCCGTTTAAATAAATGTTTTCCCGTGCGGTCAGGTCCATGTCAAAGCCTGCGCCCAATTCGATCAGCGGCGCAATCGTACCGTTGACCGTGACCTTGCCGGTGCTGGGCTTGTAGACGCCGGAAATCACTTTCAGCAGCGTAGACTTGCCGCTGCCGTTCAGGCCGATGAGACCGTAGAAATCACCGGGCATAATATCAAATGATACATCGTCCAGTGCGAAGAACTCGTCAAACCGCACACCGCCGTGCAGCAGCGCGACGAAGTACTCTTTCAGGCTTTCGTGCTTTTCCTTGGAGAGGTTGAAGCGCATCGAAACATGGTCGATGGAGATGATGGGTTTCTGCTCTGCCATTTCGATGCCCCCTTACATGTACAGGACGAACTTGTCCTGATTCTTTTTGAACACCCAGATGCCGAGGCCCAGGCTCAGCGCGGCGCAGAGGAACGGAATCAGCACCATGTTGGGGGTCAGCCCCTCGCCCCACATGACGCAGGAACGCACGGCGGTGATGTACCAGTAGATGGGGTTCAGGTTGATGACGTACTGCATCCAGCTTTCCATCTGGCGCGGGTCGTAGAAGATGGCGCTGCCGTAGACAAGCAGTGTGCAAAAGACCTCCCAGATATGCATGATGTCACGCACAAAAACGTAGAGCGTGGACAAAATCAGCCCGATGCCCAGACTGAAAATAAACAGCATCACAAGGGGATAAACGGCCAGCAGCACAGTCCCGATCGAGATGTGCGACCAGGTCAGCAGCGCGACGATAAACAACGCCACGAGACTGAAAAAGAAGTTGACGAGCGCAAAGCAGCACTTTTCCAGCGGGAAGATGTATTTGGGAATATAGACCTTGCGCAGCAGCGGGCCGTTCTTCAGCACGCTCTCCATGGCCATGGTCGTGCTCTCGCGGAAGAAGTTGAACATCAGCTGGCCGATGATAAGGAACAGAGGGAAGTCCTCGATGCCCTGACCGCGCTGGTTGAACAGCGCACCGAACACGGCCCACATGACCAGACAGGTCAGCAGCGGGTTCAGCACGCTCCACGCCACGCCCAGCACGCTGCGGCGGTATTTCAGCTTGAAATCACGGGAAATCAGGTTTTGCAGCAGGTAACGGTATTTCCAGAAGCCTGCGAAGGTGTCTTTCAGTTTCTGCACGGTTTACCCTCAATATTTCTCAAAATATTCGAACTTCTGGGCGGCAAACGGGGTGTGCTCCTTGTCCTTGGCGCTGGTCTTGTGCTCGCAGCCGCAGTCGGGCCACTGCACATTGACCGTCGGGTCATCGTAGGGAATGCCGCCCTCGGCAGTGGGGTCGTAGACGTCGGTGCACTTGTAGCAGAACTCGGCCACATCGGACAGCACGACAAAGCCGTGGGCGAAGCCCTCGGGGATCCAGAGCATCTTCTTGTTGTCGGCGGACAGCGTTGCGCCCACCCACTTGCCGAAGGTCTTGCTGTTGGGGCGGCAGTCGACGGCGACATCGAACACCTCGCCCAGGGTCACGCGGACGAGCTTGCCCTGGGTGTGCTTGGTCTGAAAGTGCAGGCCGCGCAGCACGCCCTTGGTGGAGCGGCTCTGGTTATCCTGCACGAAGGGTTTGCCGATGCCCGCTGCGGCGAACTCGTCGATCTGGTAGGTCTCCATAAAATAGCCGCGGTCATCGCCAAAAACAGTCGGCTCGATGATCTGCACGTCAGGAATATCGGTCTTGATGAAATTGAACTTGCTCATGGTTTGGAATCTCCTTTTTATATTTCATACGTCTAATACATAGCGACACAGGATATATTATACTCTATTTCACTGCGCCGGGCAAGATGGCGGAAAAATTTTGTCGCTGCTGTAACAACAGGACGGCTTTTCCGTCTTGTTAAGTAGAGGGCAGATATGGTATGATAGCCCGGAAGGTGGTGTGCAGAGTGACAAAACGCGAAGCCCGCGCATGGGCCAAGGCCCGGCGCGCGGAACTGGATATGGCGGCTGTGGGCCGCGGCATGGCGCAGGCGCTGTTCAGCCTGCCGCAATGGCAGCGTGCCGGGGCAGTGCTGGCCTTTGCGGCCATGCCGGATGAGCCGGACGCGGCGGAAATACTAAGACGCGCGCTGGCCGACGGCAAGCGCCTGCTGCTGCCCCGCGTGCGGAGCAAAACCGAGATGGACTGGGTGGAGATACCGGCATTGTGCCTGCTGCGGCCCGGGGCGTTCGGCATTCAGGAGCCGCCCGCCGACCTGCCCGCCGCCGACCCGGCGGGATACGCCGCGGCGCTGGCCCTTGTCCCCTGCCTGGCCGCCAGCCGCGACGGGGTCCGGCTGGGGCGCGGCGGCGGGTATTATGACCGATTTCTGGCACACTATAAGGGAGCGGGGCTGCTGCTCTGCCCCGAGGCCCTGCTGCTGGACGAGCTGCCCTGCGACGACTGGACGCACGCTTTGCGCCCGAGAATATTCTGACCGAGAAAGGAATTTTACGATGAAAAAGCTGCTTTTTGCAACAGCCCTGCTGACCGCCCTGTTCCTGTCTGCCTGCGGCAGCCAAAAGGCTGACAGCAACGATCTTGCGAACCAACCTGCCACAAGACCCGAGGAAGGCGCGGAGCTGGACCCGGAGTTCAGCGTTGACGACGAGGATACCGGTGAGACCGCCGAGCCGCAGCCGGACGCGGAGCTGAGCGAGATGGTGGATGCTATTTATAACGTCCAGCCGGTTGACCTGATGGGCATGGAGACGGTGGCCATCGACCTGACCGACGAGAGCTGGTACGGCTATCTGGCAGGGCTGACCGCGGACAATGTGGACAAGGTGGATGCCGCAGTAGTCAGCGAGCCGATGACCGGAAGCCAGGCGTACAGCCTGGTGCTGCTGCGCCTCAAGGACAAGGCCGATGCCCGCGAGATCGCCGATTCGATGGAGGAAAACATCAGTATGCGCAAGTGGGTCTGCGTGGAGGCAGATAAGGCCCGCGTGGTCAGCTTTGATGATAAGCTGCTGTATGTCATGGCAGACAGTGAGCTGGTCGATGCTGATCTGGTGGCGGATGCTGCCGCAAAGGCCTTTGGTGCGACATTTGATGTCGATGATTCCCTCGTCAATGAGGACGAGAGTGAGCTGCCCCCGGAGCTGCTGGCCGCCCCGGCTGTGACAGACTGAGCAATACAAAAAACAAAGAGCCGTGCCCTTTGCGGGGCACGGCTCTTGTTGATTACGGGCGGGAATCAAGCCTTGGCAGCCTTGATCTCCTTGATGAGCTCGGGAACGACCTTGTACAGATCGCCGACGATGCCGTAGGTGGCAACATCGAAGATGGGGGCGTTCTCGTTCTTGTTGATGGCGATGATGTTCTCGGAATCCTGCATACCGGCAACGTGCTGGATGGCACCGGAGATGCCCAGAGCAACATAGATGCGGGGATGCACAGTCTTACCGGTCTGGCCGACCTGATGGTCAGCAGACAGCCAGCCCGCATCGGTGACGGCACGGGAGGCACCGACAACGCCGCCCAGAACACCGGCCAGCTCCTCAGCCAGCTTGATGCCCTTGTCGGGGTCAGCGGAGATACCGCGGCCCACGGCAACGACAACATCGGCACCGATCAGGTCAACGAGCTTCTCGGCGCTCTTCTTGATGTCCAGAACCTCGACATGGATGTCCTCAGCGGTCAGAGCGGGGGTGACCTTCTCGACCACGACCTTGGCAGCACCGGCCTCGTCAAACGGCTGGGTCTGCATAACGCCGGGGCGCACGGTGGACATCTGCGGGCGGAAGCGGGGGCAGATGATGGTAGCCATCAGGTGGCCGCCGAAAGCGGGGCGGGTCATCTTCAGGTTGGTGTTCTCCTCAAACTTGGTGTTGTCCACGTCGATGTTGGAGGTGGTGCGCAGGAAGTTCTTGTACTTCTCGACATCGACGTCCAGGTGGGTGCAGTCGGCGGTCAGGCCGGTGTGCAGACGGGCTGCGCAGCGGGGGCCGAGGTCGCGGCCCAGGTTGGTCGCACCGATCAGCATGATCTCGGGCTTCTTGTCCATGATGAGGTCGCACAGCGCCTTGGCATAGCCATCGGTGGTGTAGTCCTTCAGCAGGGGGCTGTCGATGTTGTAAACGCGGTCAGCACCGTAGCCGCCCAGCGCCTTGACATAGTCCTCGTTCAGCTCGCTGCCCATAACAACGCCGCAAAGCTCAACGCCGAGGTCGTTGGCCAGCTTGCGGCCTTCGCTCAGCAGCTGATAGCTGATGGTCTGGATCTGACCTTCGCGCTGCTCGCAGAATACCCACACGCCCTTGAAGGCGGCGGTGTCCATTGCATTGAATTCAGCCATTGTTCGTTTCTCCTTCCTCAAATCAGGTGCTTGTCGTTCAGGATGCCGACCAGCTGGGCAGCGTCCTCGACCTTCATGCCGGCGCCCTTGACCGGAGGAGCAAAGGACTTGTAAACGTTCGTCGGGGAGCCCTTCAGACCGATGGTGTCGGTCTCGATGAGCGGATCGTCCTTCAGAGCGTTGTAATCAAAGACCTCAAGCGGCTTGTCGTAGCACTCGAAGATACCGGAAACGCTCATGTAACGCGGGGTGTTCAGCTCCTTGATGCAGGTCAGCAGGCAGGGAGTCTGGACCTTCAGCTCCATGTAGCCGTCCTCGAGCTGACGCTTGACGGTCAGGCTGTTGCCGTCCTTCTGAATGTCGGTGACATAGGTGACCTGGGGCAGATGCAGCTTCTCGGCGATCTGGGGGCCGACCTGAGCGGTATCACCGTCGATGGCCTGACGGCCACAGAAAACGATGTCCTCGGGGCCGACGCCGATCTTGTTGACGGCAGCAGCCAGGATCTGGGAGGTAGCGAAGGTATCGGAGCCGCCGAACTCGCGGCCGGAAACCAGCACGCCGCGGTCAGCGCCGCGGGCCATCAGCTCACGCAGCATACCCTCTGCCGGCGGCGGGCCCATGGTGACGACGACGACCTCGCAGCCGGTCTCGTCCTTCAGCTGCAGGGCGGCCTCGACGGCGTTCAGGTCGTCGGGGTTGGTGATGGTAGCCATGGCAGAGCGATCCATGGTGCCGTCAGCCTTGACAGCGACCTTGCCCTGCGTATCGGGAACCTGTTTGACACAAACGATTGCTTTCATTACGTCTGTCCTCCTTACTTCAGCAGCGCGCCGCCGATGACCATCATCTGGACTTCGCTGGTGCCCTCGTAGATCTCGGTGATCTTGGCATCACGCATCATGCGCTCGATGGGGTAATCGCGGGTGTAGCCGTAACCGCCGAACAGCTGCAGGCAGCGGCGGGTCACGTCGCTGGCAGTGCGGGCTGCGATCAGCTTGGCCTGTGCGGCCTCCACGCTGTAGCGGACCTTTGCGCCGTCCATAGCCTGCTGCTTCTTCAGAGCGGCAGCGTAGACCAGATACTTTGCAGCCTCGATACGGGCCTTCATCTCGGCCAGCTCGAACTGGGTGTTCTGGAATGCGGAAATGCTGCGGCCGAACTGCTTGCGCTCCTTGACGTAAGCAACGGTCTCTTCCAGAGCGCCCTCGGCGATGCCCAGAGCCTGGGAAGCGATACCGATACGGCCGCCGTCCAGAGTAGCCATAGCCAGCTGGAAGCCCTTGCCGCGCACGCCCAGCATACGGTCCTTCGGGATGCGGCAGTCCTCAAAGATCAGCTCGCAGGTAGAAGAACCACGGATGCCCATCTTATCCTCAGCCTTGCCGACGGAGAAGCCCGGGTCGGTACGCTCCACGATGAAGGCGGAGCACAGCTTGGTGGGACGGCCCTTCTTGTCGAGGACCTTATCGGTAACAGCGATGACGATGAACACGTCAGCGTAGCCTGCGTTGGTGATGAAGATCTTGGAGCCGTTCAGCACCCAGTAATCGCCATCTTCCACAGCAGTGGTCTGCTGGCCCTGAGCGTCAGTACCAGCGCCCGGCTCGGTCAGACCGAAAGCACCCAGCCACTCGCCGCTGCACAGCTTGGGCAGATACTTTGCCTTCTGCTCGGGAGTGCCGTTCTCATAAATAGGTGCTGCGCACAGGCTGGTGTGTGCGGAAACGATAACACCAGTGGTGCCGCAGACCTTGCTCAGCTCCTCAACAGCCATGACGTAGGACAGGACGTCGCCGCCTGCACCGCCAACGGAGGTGGGGAAGTAAATGCCCATCATGCCCAGCTTGCCCATCTTCTCGACGGTCTCCTTGGGGAAATACTCTTCGGCATCGACTTTCTTTGCCAGAGGCTTGACTTCGTTTTCAGCAAACTCGCGGTACATCTTCTGCACCATCTGCTGCTGCTTGGACAGAGTAAAATCCATCGCTATATCCTCCTAACGGATGTTTTTCTTTCAGCACAGGGCAGCTACACTCATGTCCTGTGCAAACAAATTCCTCCCGGCCGTTTTCTTCGGGACGACCGAGAGAAATTTCAAACTAATTTACAGCTCGTCGACAGGGGTCTTGGTGCGGTCTGCGTTGTAAACGTAGAAGCCCTTGCCAGACTTGCAACCCAGGTTGCCGCCGCGGACCATCTTACGGATCAGCGGGCAAGCACGGTACTTGCTGTCGCCGGTCTCCTTGTACAGGACGTCCATAATGGCGAGGCAGATGTCCAGGCCGATGAAGTCGCCCAGCTCCAGGGGACCCATGGGGTGGTTAGCACCCAGCTTCATAGCGGTGTCGATGCCGGCGATGTTGGAAACGCCCTCCATCTTGATGAAGGCGGCCTCATTGATCATCGGGATCAGGATGCGGTTGACGACGAAGCCGGCAGCCTCGTTGACCTGAACCGGCTGCTTGCCGATGGCAACGGAGATCTCCTTGATCTTCTCGACGGTCTCAGCGGGGGTGTTGCAGCCAGCGATGACCTCGATGAGCTTCATGCGGTCTGCGGGGTTGAAGAAGTGCATACCGACCAGAGGACGGCTGACGCCCTTGCCGATCTCGGTGATGGACAGAGAAGAGGTGTTGGAAGCGAAGATGCACTCGGGCTTGCAGATCTTATCCAGCTCGCCGAAAGTGGTCTGCTTGACCTTCATATCCTCAAAAGCAGCCTCAACGATCAGGTCGCAGTCAGCGCACAGGTCTTCCTTCAGGCCCGGGGTGATGGCAGCAACGATAGCGTCTGCCTTTTCCTGCGTCATCTTGCCCTTAGCGACCAGCTTTTCATAGCCCTTCTTGATCTTTGCCAGACCATTCTCGGCCCACTCCTGCTTGATGTCGCACAGAGCAACGGTGTTGCCCTCAACCTGTGCAAATGCCTTTGCGATGCCCTGGCCCATGGTGCCAGCGCCGA